>Ga0209639_1003102_pt1 | contig 11612 bp, 7 predicted proteins | sample EPASupsiteHSE605_FD_187268 | JGI IMG/M metagenome (GOLD analysis project Ga0209639, IMG submission 187268) | Bioremediated contaminated groundwater from EPA Superfund site, New Mexico - Sample HSE6-05 (SPAdes) (version 2) | ecosystem: Environmental > Aquatic > Deep subsurface > Groundwater >...
TTTTGCTATATATTCTGGTAAAGATTGAACCCTTGATGAATTCTCAATCTCGAAAAAAATACAATTGAATTTTTTACCAAAAATATCATAAATTACATCATAATATTAAGATTACATCGTAAAATTAGTCTCTATAAAAATAAACTGGCAAATCTAATTTCATGCTTTATGAATTTTTACACACAAATAAAACCTGCCATGTTACAGATAGTTTTGCTTCTTTTTCCATTATTCTAATCGAATGTTGTATTTTTTCTAATATATCCTATTCTGAGAAAGGAGGAGTATTTTTTATAGCTGGAAGTTTAATTGTCCAAATTACCTCTCAGTTGAATGATCATCTCTATTGTAGTAGCAGCTTAAATGGTGGTGTTTATTATATTGATGCTAAATATAATGGTAATTTCTCAAAGAATCTATTTTTTTGGGACTTTTCAAAAACTTCGGGAATGACATTCTCGGTCACCAATGGTGCAAATTCTAGTGTTATATTCGAATTGAATACAATTTCTTATTGTCCAAGGTATTTTGAGGGTTCTTTATTTGTGCTTTCGTTTTATAATGGGGAAATGGTATTTAAATGTCTTAATTGTAGCCATTGTTCCATCTCAAGGCATACGATGTTTGATACATTTAAAATGAATTTCATCCATTTGTACAATTATGTGAACCATAATAAAATGGGTTGCGTTTACCGATCCGGTGGAGAGGGGAATGGGGCGATTGATTATTCAAACCATGTCAACAACACAGTTCAAAATACTGATTGGGGATTTGTCCATGATTACACAGGGAAAGCTATTGTGTTTAACAAATGCCTTTTTTATTCAAGTAATCATTCTAGTTTTCCAGGCTATGATGAATTGGCATATTATATCAATTCTGTTGTATTCCAGTGCAGATTTGGCATTGACACTGTATCAATAACTCCAACCCAAATTATGGATATAGCAATTAATTGTAATACAAATTTGCCTGAAATCACAAAAAGAGAAACATTGGAGATAACGCCTGGAGAAACCCAAAAAAGAACAATGGCAAGAACATTTGACTTCCAATGTGAAAAGAAGATGTCGTCAAGTGAGATAGTTGTGAGTATTGATAATTCGATATTACTACCAATATTCGTATCAATGCTGATTGTATAAATGCACCATTTGAAAACACATCAACAGTGTTTAACATATGTTTGATTAATAATGAATGAGCCAAATAGTTTATATGAGTTTTCCAAATTATTATTCTTAAAAAGAAAAGCAATATTCTCATCAATGTTGATGTTTTGAATCATAATATCCTCTGAAGGATAATATTATAAATAGAAATCTAGAGAGTTTTTTGTTCTTTCATCAAATAATATCTAAATAATCCATTAATTGCCTCAGGACACTGTCTGGACTTTGCTTCGAAAATAAAAATACATTTCATGAATTCAAGTGTTACTTCTATTTCTCTTTCGCCTGATAATACTCATGCAGCTATTTCTTTCGATCACTCATTTCATTTATATTCTTTAGTTTCGATGAAAAGAGTTTTTCAAAAAGATTCGCTGAATTATCGAATTAATAAATGTTGTGTTTCAGAAGAAGGAAATATGGTGGCTCTTTTAAGTCACCCAATTATTGGAATCAAAAGTGTATATAAAGTCTTTGTTTGGGGAAGGCTTGAGGACGATTTTATATCTGAATTGGAATTTAAGGAAAAAATTATGAATATTAGCATTTCTAGGGATCTTTTGCTTGTCGTAATGCTTAATTCAATTTGTTTATGCGATATTACCAAAGGAACACAACATCATCAGATTATAACTGCCGATAACCCGTTTGGAGCTGGTGATATTGCCGAATCTCATAACACAATGCTTATTGCAGTCTGTGGACTTCAAATCGGAACACTAACCGTGTATGAGTGTAAGAAGGACTCTGAACCTTTGACATTTAGGGCTCATGTCCATTCTGTTTCCGCAATTAAATTTAGTCGTGATTCATCTATAATCGCAACAGCAGGAGAGAAAGGAACATTGATCCGGCTCTTTGATTCTTCAACAGGAGGCCTTCTTTATGTATTCAGAAGAGGAACATTGGCATCACGCATTCTTTCCTTAGCAATGGCTCCAAGTAATTCATACCTTCTGGCCATAAGCGAAAGTGGTACCATACATCTCTTTGATTCTTCAATCCGAAAAGCAGAGAACAGTGAGCCTCAGAGAGCAGCAATAAAACATTCTGTTGAGAGAGATCAACATATTATTGCATCCGTAATGTTAGATGATAAGTTTTGTATGCTGACATCATCAGGACACTACTTCATCTTTAAAAAGAAAGGCTCGAGCCTTGAAGTCGAAAGCAGAGTCTTCCTTTTTGCTCACTAAATGTACTTTTAGTTTTAATCATGAAAACACTCTTTCATTATAAAGGGAAGAGCCGAGAAATTAATTATAATGTGGCATTTTCTACTTTTGATCTCTTTGGATTGGTCAAGAAGGAATTTTGTTTGGATTTAGATATAGAACAGTATGTTTTTTTTTCGAATAAAGAGATTGGCTTTATCCCTGAAAGACAAATGGGAGAATTTGCTAAAACTGATGTTTCTATTGTTCATATTATTAAAAGAGATCATTATGCATTTCAAAAAAACTTTATTGACACAATTTATTCTTCTATTAAATTTGCTGCAGGTACATTACCTGATATAGTATTTGATCTCTTTGATAGATTGAGAACTATTCGATTATATGCCAAAGAAGCGAACAAAACATATTCTGATACTACCCTGAAGTCAATTATTCCCAACGCAATTCGGGAAGCTGCTCCAACCATCCAAGAAATCCCAAAAATAATACAATGGTTTTCATCACAGCTACTCAGATGGAATAATGATACCAGCTGTCATTCGTGTCAAGAAGAAACTAGAAGGTTATATCCAGACAGACCCACAAAGAATGAGTATGAATCTGGTGCAGTAAGAGTTGATAGATATGTGTGTTTAAAATGTTATGCATGTACTAGGAAACCTATTAATATTAATATTGATTATATTTTAAAGAACAAAGAAGGTGGCAATCCCCAATTTTGCATTGTTTTTGCTGCAATATTAAGATTACTAGGATATGGATTCCGTTTTGTATCGAACTTGTCGTTGGACTATTGCTGGTTAGAAATATGGGATCCTATTAATTGCATTTATATACATGTTGATCCATGCCAAGATGCCATAAACGCCCCACTTTTGTATGAATGTGGATGGGGAAAAGGTATTACATGGGTTTGTGCTGTAGGTGAATATGAATGTGTTGATGTAACAACTAAATACACATCCAATATTCTATCTGTATTAGAACTCCGCCAAAATAGTCTTGATGAAACAATATTCCAGCAAATGGTTGGGTTAAGAAATGGTATGTGGTCCCATAGCGATTCTCCTAATCCAATTATTGACATAATTATACAGAGACAAATAGATGATCTTAGTAACAGCGTGTCTTGTAAAAGAACACCCTCAAAAACTGAGAAAAATGGCATGATTAGATTATGAAGATACCAAATATGAATAAAAAACATCTTTATCATCCTGGGGTATGAATACTTTTCATTATATCAGTTATTTGTTGAATTCTTACAGGTTTTGAAAGGTATCCATCCATTCCAGCTTCTCTGCATACTTTTTCATCTCCTTCAACAGCACTGGCTGTTAATGCAATAATTGGTATTGATGAATATGGTTGGCCCGATTTTCTAATCCTCTTTGTGGTTTCTATACCATCCAAAATTGGCATTTGGCAATCCATAAAAATCATATCAAATTCCTCTTTTTCTAAAATTCCTAAAGCAATTTCCCCATTATCAGCAATCTTATAACTATAACCTAAACTTGACATAATCTTTTTCATTACAAATTGATTAGCAAGATTATCTTCTACAATAAGAATCCTCTTAATATGATCATCAATATTATATGATGGTACACTGTGTACAATTTCATGTTTTTGATATCGAATAATACCTAAAAGAGAAATTATTTGATGTGGCATAACTGGCTTCACAATAGAAATACTAGACTTGGAAGTTTCGCCTGGTTCACAAATAGAACAAATAATCGGCCGGTTAATTTCATTATTTTTGATAAATGCCTGGAATTCTGCGGATTTTAATAATAAGCCTTCGATTAGAACACAATGAATTTTCCCAATTGATGAAAAACTCACAGAGTTAACAATATCTACTAGACTAAATACAACAAATTTATGATATGACAACCACTCCGTTAAAGATGTGTACAAATCTTGATCTTTAACATGAATTACAATTGCATGTGATTTCCGATCAGAAAAAACAGGTGAATATGGGATCATTACCGATTTAAGCGGTATTTTTACCAAGAAAGATGAACCCTCTTGAGGAGTAGAATCAAGGGATACGCTCCCTCGTAAATATCTAACAATTTCTTGAACCAGAGCAAGTCCCAATCCAGTACCCCCATAAAAACGTATAACAGAATCATCAGCTTGTGCAAAACGATCAAAAATCATCCTTTGTTGCTCTGATGTAATCCCAATACCAGTATCTGTAACTTGAATTACTAGAGATTCATGTTCATTATCATACTCCCAAAATAATGAGAGAGTTATTGATCCAACTTTGGTAAATTTTAGAGCATTGGACAATAAATTATTAACTATTTGAAGAATATACTGTGGATCGCATATAACCAAAGAAGGAAAATCCTTCTCAATTGTAACAATAAACTTAATTCTATTCAGACGGGCTTTGGTTAGAGTTGCAATACAGATAGGTTCCAATATCTTGAGAATGTTAACCACAGCTGGTTTAAAATCAATTTCTCCTTGTTCTATTTTTGACAGGTTTAGTGTATCATCTAATAAGCGCATTAACTGGAATGAAGATGAGCGCATGGAGTCAACAAGAAACCTTTGTTCATTTGATAATTCTTGCATTGCTAATACATCAAGTATTCCTACAATACCATTCAACGGTGTCCTTATTTCATGGGATAGACTTGATAAAAACAATGTTTTTTGTTTGTTTGCTGTAACAGCAATTCTTTTTTCGGTCTCCAAAGCATGGTATGCATTCCTTATATCTGTGATATCAATACAAACGCCAAATATTTGTTTTCTTGTAGCAACTTTTCCCCTTAAAGAAACCCATTGTTCTTTTTCGAGTAATAAAGGTAAATCCATTTCAATACTCTCATTGTTGATCATTGCTTTCATAATTTTGTTGGAGAAAATCTCTTGATAATCAACAGGAATGTTGTTCTTGATAAACTCCCAATTCATCACAAGCATGTTGGAGTTTATAACACCAGTTTCAATATCTTTATTCTCATCGAATTTCCATAATAGTAATTTTCCACTTAACATTAATAAATCTCTCAAGCTTTTTGTATCTCTTAGCGCTGTTTCAAGCTCCTTGTGGTGATCTATACCAAATCCATAACAATTATAAATTCCCTTTTGTGAACGAGAAAACACTAATTTACACCAGTCATATTGATTACCATATCTGAGGGTCCTTGCTTCTGTTTCAAATTCAGAAATCCCTCCATTTACAAACAATTGATACTTTTCGCTAAATGCTTGTTTATCATCTTGGTGAATATAATTAATAAATGTAGAAAATTTCTGTTGGGAATCAACATTCAATAAATCCCATATGGTAGGCCTATTCATTATTGGGATAACTTGATCTGATATTGGATCTACAATCCAATATACAAGATAAGAAAATCTGGATAAATTATTCATTATATCGCTGGATGATAGCCTTGTTTTTATGTCCACAATATCTTGTATGCAAAACATATATCCAAATTTGCTATTATTATTTCCATAATACCAAACACTCTTTCCTTTAGAATCAATCAACCTGAAAGGTGATGCAATTCCATTTTGGGCTTTTTCAAGATTTTTAACATCTTCCGCATGAACTATTTCCTCAATTTGTATCTTGGAATTATGTCCGAGTTCGATAAAAACCTTTTGGGCTGCACCATCAGCCATATGTGATACAAATGATTGTCCATTTAGATCGTGAACAATATGAGTTAAATCATAAAGTGAAGTAATAAGCTCTTTTTCTTGTGCCTTGAGATCGGTCATATCCTGTCCAATAATAATCAAACAATTATGGTTATTCTCGTTTATTGTTCTGGATAAGCTCAGTGAAATATAGCAAACTTTGCCGTTCATCATGACCTCAATTAAATGTGTGGAAGATGTCATCTCATTGAGAACAATACTATTAATCGATTTACATAGATTCTCATTTCCGACTTTAACAATTTCAGAGAATTGTGCCAATAATTCATTTAAGTCTAATGGAGTCGTTTCAAAAATTGGAGTGTGCATATATGAAAATGAATCATCATTAATATTATAAACAACCAAGGTGAAAATATCTTTTGCATTCCCAATAAGCCGAGAAAACCTATCATAAACTAGCTGATCTTCTTTGAAAGAAGTTATTTGATATAGAAAACTCATGCATACAGAGAAAAAGGGCAAACTAAAGCCAAGATTCACATAAGTTTGATCATTTTCTTCTGTTTGTAGGATTGTTAACAATGAAAAACTGTTTCCAACAATTTTATAGACAAATGCCCTACTATTTTGTTCAATAAGACCTTTGATATAGCAAAAACCAGACTCTATTTTGACTATCTGTGGGATCTTATCAACATTGATTAATGGGGGTAAATCTTCCCTTTGATAGTTGAACATCAATCTATTATCAGATCCAAAAAATAATGCATATCTTAATCCTAGTTTTTTGCAAACAAGCTGGCATATCTTTAGAAAATCTGAAAACAAACATGCACTATTGTCCAAAACAACAAAAAGTTCCTCTAAAATTGATGATGTACTGGTGTTAATATGACTATATGGTTGGAAAGGTGCTAAAACTTGAGATGGAATATGAATGCTACACTTGTTTCCAGAATCCATTTCAAATTCAACATGGAATGGACGAATGTCTCTAAATGAAGAATATGTTACAATAGGTTTCGATTTTACATGAACGGAATTGGAAACAATTTGACAATCAAATTTAATATCGCATTTTTCTGGTAGCTTTTCAATCCATGTCATTGCAATGTATACATGATTTGAAACAGGATAACAGGCAACTCTTTGAAAATCGATTGAAGATTCTTTTCTAATTAATCGTAGAACGCAAATAGTACGCCTTTTAATTGTTATTGACCTTTCAAGGAGTTTATAAACTAGATCTCTAACCATTTTTTCTGTTGAATGCATTGAGCTTCCAAAAATTAGCTCTTTCTCAGAATTAAAAATCCATATGTTAGTTCCTTCTGGTGTATTAAATACCACATTCCTGATATAAATATTTGCAAAAAAGAAAAACATGCTAATGAGAGTGATATACACACAAATGGAATACAATGGTGTTAATATACTCTTTCTGCAAAGTTTATCAGCAGATCCCCTGTTCTTCATTGATAATACATGAGACACCATTCGTTTGTTTATCTCTCTAAATACTTTTGATTCGTTGTCTATGTGAAACCCTTCAAAAAGAAACTTTTCATTTGTAATAACATAGGCACAATTAGCATATGATTCACATAAAGGCTCTTTGATTCTCGAAATTAAGGCAAACCTATAGTGAAATGGAATATGTAAAAAAACACCCCTATTAGTATTATTATTAGATCGATAAACGGTGATATTTGGTATTTTTCCGCTTATTGTGCATATTTCACGATAGTTATCATAGTAATCTGTTAAAAAACCAGAATCAACAATTAAAGTATCAAAAAAATGTCCGCTCGGATTGGTAGATGGGCTTTTAGCCTTACTAATCGAGAAATAATCAGGGATAAATCCCAAAACACCGACAGCCATCGAAAGAGATTTAAAAAATAAGCAAAATATCAACATTATGTTTGTTTGTTTTCTCTTCGTTCGAGTTTTTGGAGATGAATGTAGCCGATGTATTCGAAAGTATTCTAGAATCAGTTTGAAAAATGATTTGGGGACTTTTTCTCTCAATGAAGTGGATTTGTGTGCTGATTATTCTGGAATCCCGAAGAGTAAATGCGTTGTGATGTTCAATGGTTTAAAAAAGGCAATTCATGATAGTTTAAATAACATTACTGCAGAGGATAAATGCTTTCTTCTCGGAAAATGCCCAAATAATGAGAATACACCTGGAAACCAGTGCCATTACTGCGAAAATAGCATTAAAGAGTATAAATCAAGGAAAAAGGTTAATAGTTTTATAACAAAGAACAAAATATCAATAGATAAGAATATTTGGAAATCTGACCACACAATCTGCGCAGCTATAGGCAGTTGTTCAAATATCAAACCCATTCCACTTTCCAATGAGGATAGCAACTGCTCAATGTGCTTGTCCTTTTTCACTGCAATGTTCAATAACAAAAAAAAGCCAATCTCGGCGAGCTTTTTTGCAAACCTTTGGGAAGGAATCTGCCCTCAATTACAGATAGGTACAGAGACATGCGCCCTCACTCTTCGGAACAACAAGGAGAAAATTTTCATGTTTATGGAATTCCTCGAAACAAAAATGAGCCCTTCATCTCTATGCGTCGCTTCTAAGCTTTGCCCACTGTTCTAAAAGGTTAGATTATTGGTGGTTTTTATGGTCTAATTGTGTCAAAACCGGCACTTTACTTTTTTTCGATGAGCGAAACCATGAATGAAATGCAGGTTCATGAATCGAATATGAAAGCTGCTTGTCGTGATTATGTTGTAAATCCCCGTATCGAATACCGTACCGTTACGAGTGTTAATGGACCTCTTGTAATTTGCGATAATGTTAAGTTTCCAAAGTACGCTGAAATTGTGAGGATCACCCTTGGTGATGGCACAGAGCGTAGAGGTAAAGTTCTAGAAGTCCAAGGGAATAAAGCTGTTGTTCAGGTTTTTGAAGGCACAACAGATATTGATGTTAAAAGAACTAGAATTGAATTTACCGGAGAAACTCAGCATACTCCAGTCAGCACTGATATGCTTGGTCGTGTATTTAGTGGTTCAGGTGCTCCACTTGATCATGGTCCCCCAGTCCTTGCTGATGCCTACTTAGACATCGAAGGGCAGCCTATTAATCCTTACAATCGTGAGTATCCTAGAGAAATGATCCAAACAGGTATATCCTCAATTGATGTTATGAATTCCATTGCTCGTGGGCAAAAGATTCCGATTTTCTCTGCTGCTGGTCTTCCACATGACCAAATTGCAGCACAAATTTGCAGGCAAGCTGGCCTTGTTCAGCACAAAGGCAAAGGTGTTCGTGATAATTCTAAAGAGAGCTTTGCCATTGTGTTCGGAGCAATGGGTGTTAACAAATCTACAGCCACATTCTTCCAGCAAGACTTTGAACAAAGTGGTTCAATGGAACGTGTCGTTCTTTTCTTAAATCATGCCAATGACCCAACAATTGAGCGTCTTGTTACTCCACGTATTGCTCTTACAACTGCTGAATACCTTGCTTATGAGAAGGAAATGCATATTCTTGCTATTTTGACTGATATGTCATCATATGCCAATGCTCTGCGTGAAGTTTCTACAGCTAGGAGCGAAGTCCCCGGGCGTCGTTCATATCCTGGTTATATGTACACTGATTTTGCTACTATATACGAGCGTGCAGGACGTGTTAAGGGTAGGCCAGGTTCTATTACACAAATTCCAATTTTGTCAATGCCATCAGATGATATTACACATCCAATTCCTGATCTTACCGGCTATATTACTGAGGGACAGATTTATATTGACCGACAGATTGATAATAGACAGATCTACCCACCAATTAACCTCCTACCATCTCTATCTCGTTTAATGAAAAGTGCTATTGGTGAAGGTTTAACAAGGAAAGATCATGGTGCTGTTTCGAACCAAATGTATGCAAGTTATGCCCAAGGTAAAGATGTGTTAGCTATGAAGGCAGTTGTTGGTGAAGAATCATTAACAGAAGATGACAAAAAGCATATTGAGTTTTTGCAGCGATTTGAAACGCGTTTCCTTCAACAAGGTCCTTACGAATCTCGAAATATATTTGAATCTCTTGATCTCGCTTGGGAAACACTTCGAACATTACCAAAAGAACAACTTAAGAGAATAGACTTAAAGACACTTGACGAGTTCTTCCCAAGAGATTCTGCAAATAGGCAAGCAAAAGAGTAAAAAGTCTTAGGTTTTTTATTTATAACAGTTTCTTTGTTAGTTAATAATTTTGATGAACCTATTTATACTTTATAAACAACTTCTTTAATGGTTCAGAAAGACTTAGACTCTAAAGTTGCCCATTATTATGGTATATTTATTATAATCCAAAATTTTTCATTTTCCATATTCAATGTTTTTCTCTTTGAATTATGCACTTATTATACTATATTCTTCGTCATTTTCATCATGATCTCAACTATTTGGAACCAAAAAGGACATATTGTATTGTCAATTTTCCAAACACATGCAAATGAAATACTACAATCATTTTTTTCATGATCACAAGTCATCAAATGGGTAATTCAATGTATAAACATTTCTAATAACCATTTCTTTTAAAAAACAGGAGTCACCAATAATTTTGATATTGTTTCTTGTTGCTGTTTCCAAAATGTCATGCTTTCCAAATGGAGAATTTCCAAAATTATAGTAATAGAATTGTAGATTCAGTTTTATAAATTATGATGAATCAATCCTGTGTTTTATATATACAACCAAAATAAGAATATTTGGTCTTGTCTCAATCATTTATGTTTTTTGGGTTTCCAATATATCTTGAAGAACTGTTTAATAACTGGGTTTTTAATACATTGTGTTGATATTTTTCCAATAAACACAAACTTTTGAAAATTGAATCTCATTAGAGTTCTTTTTCCTTAGTATAAATAACATAATAAGATGCTTTGCATAATAATAAAGCTAAATGGAAATGTTTCTAAACTTCTGAGAAGTATCTACAACCAATTGGGCTGTTGAAACGAACAATCTTTACATATGATACTGATAATATTCCTGATTCAAATGAGAAGTCAATTCAAACTTTATTAGATACTTTTTGGAATTCTGAAAAAAATCATAATTGAAAATTTGACGTGAGTTTCTCTCCATTAAAACTCGATTAGGAGTTGAAAATTCACAATAATAAAAAACTAATTATTAACAAGAATAAAAAAGAAAGATTTGTTGCAATTGTAATCATTAGACTGTTTCAAGAAGGTTTTCATCTGATTTTGAACTTGACATGTTGGAAGATTCTTGTTCATAATGAATTATCAATCCTATAGCATAAATAACGCTGATTAATAGAACAATAACTGATAGAGAAATAAGCACTAATCTGAATGAATTGGCCCTTGAGCTTTTAATTGGAGTTTCTATAGGAGTATTCATTAGAGTCTCTTCAGGGGTGGTCATTGGAGTCTCTTCAGGAGTGTACATTGAAGTCTTTTTAGGATTGCCCATCGGAGTCTCTTCAGGAGTGTACATTAGAGTCTCTTCAGGAGTGTACATTAGAGTCTCTTCAGGAGTGTACATTAGAGTCTCTTCAGGAGTGTACATTAGAGTCTCTTCAGGAGTGTACATTAGAGTCTCTTCAGGAGTG
>Ga0209639_1003106_pt1 | contig 11599 bp, 10 predicted proteins | sample EPASupsiteHSE605_FD_187268 | JGI IMG/M metagenome (GOLD analysis project Ga0209639, IMG submission 187268) | Bioremediated contaminated groundwater from EPA Superfund site, New Mexico - Sample HSE6-05 (SPAdes) (version 2) | ecosystem: Environmental > Aquatic > Deep subsurface > Groundwater >...
CTCTTTATCTGCCAATTTACACGAAAAATGATCCCCGTCAAGAACCGGCCCAACCCCCGCCGGAGTACCTGTAAAAATGATATCCCCTTGATCCAGTCCAAGATGTATGGCCGTATAGTCAATGATTGTCGGTAAATCGAAAATCGCGTTCTTCATGTTACCCCGTTGGACCTCTTCTCCATTCTTGTCTAAAGAGAAGTCAACCTCCGATAACGCTTTAAGCCCAGAAAAAGGCTGCCAAGAGGTGATTACGGCCGAGTTCATAAACCCTTTGGCAAGTAACCAGGGATAGCCTTTTCCTTTTAACTCTGTCTGCATATCACGCAATGTAAAGTCGATACCTACGGCCTTTTGGTCCACAAGGTCATCTACCTTAATCCCTGGCTCATATCGTCTATTAATTTTAAATACAAGTTCAACTTCGTATTGGATTTGGCCCCGATCTCCTGGAAAGATTATTTCACTGCCATTAGTCTCGGCTAAAGCATGGGTCGGTTTAGTAAATAATAAGGGGACTTGTGGAACCTTATTATTAAGTTCTTGAACGTGCTGAACATAATTTCGACCTACACAAATAACATTTTTAATAGATTTTAGCATTTACTTTATCTCCTCATGCTTTTCTGAGAGTAAATGTGCTTTATTCCTCATAAGTGTTTTACGAAACAGAATATACCACATGAGTTGATAGGGAACAAACGATAACCTTCCCATTTATACAGTATTATCGAAAAAAACAACTTTGCAGAGTCAACTTACAAACTTAGTTCCGAAATACCTTAGTATTTAATCTCTTTTAATCCTTGTTTGCAGCGAGGCGACAATCCAATATAGTATCCGGTCGCTTCTTCCAAGGTCTTCTTCATCTCCTCCGATACATCCCCGATAATTTTTGCTGGCACTCCCACGACTAGTTTGTGGGGTGGAATTACTTTGTTTTCCGTTACCACAGCACCCGCCCCGATACAGCAACCCTCTCCAATTTCGGTTCGATCCATGATAATTGATCCCATTCCTACAAATACGTGTTCCCCCAAGGTGGTTGAATGCAGAATTGCACTATGTCCAATGTGACTTCGGTCGCCTAGTTTTACAGTTCCCCCTATACCGACATGAATGACACAGTTCTCCTGAATGTTAGATTCACGCCCGATTACTACATTACCCCAGTCCCCTCTAATGCGTGCCCCTGCACCTACATAACAACCTTCTCCTAGGGTGACATTACCAATAATAGTAGCCTCTGGGTGAATAAAAGTACCCTCTCCAATCAATGGTTTTTTACCTTCGAATTCAAATATTCCCAATACAGCTCCTCCTCAATCGACATTCTTAGACCCTTGCCGTTCACTAGACCACCTCAAACTATTTCAGCATCTTTGCTTAATTTCCTTCTTCATTCCCCAACTGACATTGAAATTTTAATAACACTGTCCCAAAATAACAAGGTACTCCGCTTTAGTACGCGAAGCACCTGTTTATCTAACCTGGAAATTAACACTTATTCATTCACTTGTATAGCACCCATCGGGCAATATCTCACACATTTCTTGCAACAAGATTAGTACTCCATATATTTTTGCCAGCCTTCTAAAGTCAAATGTTTGTAATCCTTTTCCTGTTGTCTAAATACTTCTGGCATTTTTCCAAAAAGGCTATTATACTTTTTTCCTCTAACAGCTTTTTATCAAGGGTCATATTTCCTCTTCCTAACCTATCACATAATCCAAGAAGTGCCACCTCGTCGATAGAAACCTCCGCAACCATTCTTCTGATATCTGCATAAGGTAATCCCTTTGTAACAAAGAGTATTTGCATATGCCACCTTACCATTTTTGAAACTCGATTTATAAATTCTTCATCACTGCTAAATTCCTTAAGAAATTTAACAGAAAGCTTCTCTCCCAATTTATCATGGTCATAGGAAGTTATTCTCCCCTTTGTTATATTTGTTGCGGAGGTTTTACCCAAATCATGGAGCAAAGCAGACCACATGAGCACCTTTGGATTTTGGCTAAGATGTTTTCTTTCCCCAGCATTATCAAGAACTAACATTGTGTGGTTCCAAACGCATCCTTCTGGATGATGCTTCGGAGACTGGGGTATTTTCATTAAGTCACCCAATAATGTGTAAGGATATTTTTCTTGGAAAATTCCCGTTTTGCTTAACTCGTTAAAGTAGTTTGAAGGTTTTTCGTCATTCATTAAGTGCGCATCGAATTCAATAAAAGTTTGCATGTTAACTTACTCCAATTAATTATTTAATGTTATGCTTGCCCAAACCCTCAAAATTTAATGCACTTATCTATTAGCCCCCTTTAATTGACCTCCAATATCCGCCTGAAGGAAGCAAAATGCCTTGTTCTCTTGTCTGTAACTGCTTAAGGCCCTAGTCTTTTGACTATCTTCTTACTTTGGAAAAAACAAGGCGAGCATATTACCTATTAAAGGAATTTTCATTATTCTCAATGATAATTGCCTACATTTTATCATCAATTAAAAAACGCTGTTGGATATTTCACAAGATTTTGGCTAAAGATCTTATGGACCTAAAAGTTTTGCATACTTCAAATGTTTTTTAAATACCATTTTCATGGCATAAAAATATGTATTAAGAAAACTTAGTTAACGCCAAACCGCACTTCCATTCTTCAGTGGTACCGCCTGTCGGCATAGGAAAAACCGCACTTTATAGCGCGGTTTATTACTTTTGATGGAGCGGGTGATGAGAATCGAACTCACGTAGCTAGCTTGGAAGGCTAGTGCTCTACCATTGAGCTACACCCGCATATGTGGTAGCAAGGAGGATTAGAACCCTCAATTACCTCGATCTTCGAATTTTGAAATTGGTGGGCAGGGATGGATTCGAACCATCGTACCTCGCGGAACAGATTTACAGTCTGTCGCCTTTAACCACTCGGCCACCTACCCACATAATTTAGAAGCTTTACTAATAATCAATCGAGTGCTTTGTTTGGTGACCCGTAGGGATTAGAACCTGTGTAACCGCCTTGAAAGAGCAGTGTCTTAGACCGCTTGACCAACAGGAAAACCAACCACAATATACTATAATATAAACGCAACCAATTATCAAGTACCTTTCCATAATTAAATGTTGTTCGATATACGCAAGTTACGATAGTCTCCAGTGGAGAGTATCGCCGAGCCACCCACCCAAAAGAAACACTTCAGCAATACTTAAATATCTATTGAGGCACTTCTATTATTTTCTCCTAATATTTATACATAAGAAGGGCGAGCGGACTAATTTGCTTCCTTTAATTTTCAACTGAGCTGATGCTCCTGAATTTTATAAAGGAAGGGCTTGCACCGCGTTGAGTAATAAATTAACCAGAACTTGTTTAATGAGTTCGGCATCAACGGAAATATGCCCGATTGTCGGATCAAAGTATTTTTCTTATAGCGTGCTTCATGCTCTTTTTCTATTCTTGCCACACCTTCAGACAAACTTTCTTGACATATACCTTTATAATATTTTACCATATATAAATACTATGATTCTGCTGCAGAAACCCCTATTTTTGACTCTATCAGGCTACATATTGTGTGACTGATTAAATTAAAACCCTATATCTAGTGTGTAAAATAGCTAAATGGTACTTTCTGCAGCAGAATCATACTATTAATTTAAAGAAAGGTAACGATACGATTTGGAAAAGGTTGAACTACTTATCATAGGAGCCGGAGTTGTTGGCCTAGCTATTGCCGCAGAACTATCTAAGCAATTTGATGATAAATCTGTAGCTTTGCTTGAACGGCATAGTAAATTTGGACAAGAAACTTCCAGCAGAAACAGTGAAGTAATCCATGCTGGTATTTATTACCCAACAGGTAGCCTAAAGGCAAAATTGTGTGTTGAGGGTAACCAACGCCTTTATCAGTTTTGCCAAAAATGGCAAATCCCGCATCAACGTATTGGAAAATTGATTATAGCTCGTAATGAGAATGAAATCCCTTTATTAGATTCAATTCTGACCCAAGGTCAAAGGAATGGGGTTACAGATCTAGAACTACTGGACAAGGATCAGATTTCAAAATTAGAGCCAAATATAAGAGCAGTCGCCGGGATATTATCTCCCTCAACAGGGATTATTGATTCACACCAGTTGATGTTAAGACTTGAATGGTTAGCTATAGAAGAAGGTGCAATAATAGCCTATAATCATGACGTAATTGGAATCGATTCGCAAAGCAATGGATATTCGGTAACTTACCATAATCCAGCAGGCCAAATTGAATCGATTCATTGTCGCTGGTTAATTAATTGTGCGGGATTAAATTCCGACCAAATCTTTTCATTCTTGGGAATTAACATTGATGATATCGGTTACCGCATATACCCTTGTAAGGGCGAATACTTTTGTGTGTCTAATTCTAATTCAGCTTTAGTGTCACGACTAATCTATCCGCCTCCATTAAAAGAACTTAAGGGCTTGGGAATTCATGCTACCAAATCATTGGATGGCCGATTGAGGTTTGGTCCAAATGCAATCTATTCAGAAACGCTAGATTATGATGTAAATGAAGATCATGCCCAAGAGTTTTATAATGCCGTCAATACATATATGCCATTTTTAAAATTTACAGATTTGCATCCGGATATGGCAGGTATAAGACCTAAAATTCAAGCCCCAGGTGATCCTTTCCGTGATTTTATTGTGAGTCATGAAGCCGAACGTGGATTTGAGGGGTTAATTAATCTAATTGGCATTGAATCACCTGGCTTAACTTCTTCGCTCACTTTAGCAGAGTTAGTAAGAGATTTAATAGAACCATAATGTTATACCTAATGAAATAAGGGCTCAGGTCAAAGAATTAACTTTGTGAACTATCCGACCTCGAAAGAAACGAAACATGGATAAATAATATTACCTAAAATCCCTCATTTTTTATACCTACATGAAGAAAACGCTTTAAATACGGGAAATAATAATGTTTTGGCTCTTAATCTGTAGGTATAATTTTAAACCTACAAAAATACCAAAATTCCCATCAAATCAAGGTTTATCAATGTAGGTATAATTTTTCGCGGGAGTCAAGGATATTAGTATTAAGAGTATACCTGTTGAGCATACCCTTCCTTGCTTATCCTATTCTGTTGAGCTTAAAAGGCGAGGTAAATTTGATGTTGAACGTGCTAAGGAACTAAGTATTCCTGTAAACTATTGGAATAGTCTTCAGAAAGGTTTGATTATTACTCTTGAAGACAAGACTGTACACCCCGATATGGTTCTTGGTGAAATGAGGAAAGGGATTAAAATTTGCTATTGTACTGATACAAGGCCGCCAGAAGGTTTAGTCAAGTTTTTAAACGACTCAGACCTCTTCATTTGTGAAGGAATGTATGGTAATGAGGCCGATCTGTACAAAGCTGTCCAGAAAAAGCATATGATATTTTCCGAAGCTGGATTACTCGCAAAACAAGGAAGAGCTAAGGAACTCTGGCTCACTCACTATAGTCCGTCCTTAACAGACCCAGAGGAATATATTGAGAATGCGAGAAGAATTTTTGCTAATACAGTAGCAGGAACGGATTTGCTTAATAAGACCATAAAGTTTTGTGGTTAAAATAAAGAATAGCCTTCAGTACGAGATCGTTGCTCTATCTTCGACTGGTTCGAAAGAAGTCATATTCACGTGAAGAAATATAAGGAAAGAGAAGCATCTGCCTTCATTCAACAGATGCTTCTCTTTCATACTTTGCTTCTACATGGTATCAATTCATTTAAAAGGTTTAGGGTTCTTTCAACTTTCTCAAAATCAATAAATCTGCTTTCTCTTAGAATTTCTTTACCATCGTAAAATATGAGAACCGTCGGTACTGTAAATACCAAGGATTGACCCGCGATCTCTACCAGTTCATCGATGTATATTTTTGCGGCCTTAATAGGGTAGACCTCAACCAAATTCATTAGCTTAGGGAAAACAGCTTGGCACACATTACAATCTTTGGAGCTGAAATAGAGAATAAACGGTTCGTCTTCTGCCATAAACTGTTCGAGATTCTCTTTTGCTTGGATATGAATAGCAGACTCAATGCTCATGATACTGAGGCAAATATTGCCTGACGTTGTTTGCTATTAAGTTTTTTACGATTTTCAGGATCAAAATTTCGCATTGACACAGTAGCCTCCTCAAAATTATATACTTTGGTCAATGATTCCAATAAGGATCTTTTCTACTTCTTCAGCAAAGCTTCTCAATTCCTGTTTGTTAAAAATACTTGCTAAGCTAGTCGGTGGAATTGTCTTATTACTATTTTGAACGCAATGGATTGTTTCAAAGAGCCATTCAGTTACAGGCTGGGCAAGTGTCGTAAGACCATTCCCCCAGTAATCTGCTTCTCCTTATAATCTGTCCTCTTCGCTCATTGCACTAACTAGGACTTCTTTAAAGCGTTCCAACCCTATAGCGCGGGCTTCCAATGGTATAGAGGCCCAATCGGAAAAGTTAAGGACCTCCTCAACATGTTCCATGGCATAATCATCAAAAAACCCTATCGGATCAAGCATAATTCCTCCGCCAGTATACTGTGGAAAATTCTCATTTGCATTCGCTTTATCCCAGCCTTTAAATACCATGTCACGGTATTTAAGCCACCCAGGGGTACAAAACCAAACCTTTTGTCCTTCGGCCAAATTCTCTCTCTCGTTTCCATCGGCCAACATATCTAGGCAGTTTTCAACATCGGTTCGAGCAATGTGGTACCCCTCTTCCCTTACTTCATCAATTACTGTATCGATAGTTCGGTACGGATCGCGCATGTTAATGTAACAATACTTTCCACCATAGACCACAATTATTTTTTTAGCACTTTATTTAGCTATTTCCAATTGCCTTTGTAGTTGATTTTCTAATTCTGCGGGAACTTGGTGAAGCCCTGGAGCAGTATATATTGCTTGCACATCAAGAAAACCGATCTCTTTCAAATAATTTAATTCCGGAATCATGGTTCCACAGGCGACAATGGCATAGTCACTAAATGATATACTTTTTGCCAATTTAGCTCCCCCTTTCGATGGTTAACTAATTAGATATTAAATGATAAATTTATCTTCTTAATCTCCTTCTATTATAATACCCTATGGGGGTATTAGTCAAACCTTTTTAAAGCAAAATAGCACAAGAAACGAACTTAAAACAATGTTTCTAGTCCGTTTCTTTTAATTATTTTTCTAAATTCGAATCAAAATTTTATAAAGGTAATCCCTTATCCAACTGCAGTAGTAACCACTGCATATTATTATTCCTGGTATTTATTTAAGTGCTGAAGCCACCGTAGGAATCATCCCTGGAACAACATAAGCTTGTATGCCTATCATTACTGCGACGATAACTAAGAATATAAGGGAATGTTTGAATGTAAATCGAAATAGATCAGATTCTCGTCCCACAAGTGATGTAGCTGCAGCTGCGACGGCAATGGATTGTGGGGAGATCATTTTCCCGACAACGCCACCCGAGCTGTTTGCTGCAACCGTGAGCACAGGATTAACACCGATCTGTTCGGCGGTAACTTGCTGTAGCTTACCAAATAGGGCGTTGGCCGAAGTATCCGAACCCGTAAGGAATACGCCAATCCATCCGAGAACTGGAGAAAGGAATGGAAAAGCTTTTCCCGTTGAAGCAAATAATAAACCCAGTGTGAAGGAGAGCCCTGAATAATTTGCTAAGTAAGCAAAACCAAGTACCGATCCAATCGTAATAATCGGGTATATAAGCTGCTTTAGTGTACGTACAAAGACTAATCCAGCCTTTGATGGGGAAACTCGCAAAATGGCCATGGAAATAATGGCAGTTATCAAAATTGCTGTTCCTCCCGCGGAAAAGAATTCCCATTTATAGGAAGCTCCATAAACTGTAGGGCTCGGCACAATGGGAGCCATTTTATAAACCAAGCCATCAAGACCCGGCCAATGGGGAATATTGACGAACCACTGTAAATCCTTCGTTACCCAATTTTTGAAGGCTGGAGTACCCCAAATAGCTACCATGACTGTTAAGATTGCAAATGGAGACCAGGCTTTAATGACTTGTCCAGCACTGTGCCGCGTGGGTTTAAAATTGTTTTCCTTTTTCTCACTTGGAAAACGCCAAACAGTTTTAGGCTTCCAAAACCTTAGAAATACGGCGGTAGCTATTAAAGAAGTAAGTGAGGAAATAATATCTGGCAAATAAGCGCCTAAATAGTTAGAAGACCACCATTGTGCAACGGCAAATGATAGGCCCGATACCAAAATCGCAGGCAACACTTCTTTGCTAGCTTTCCAACCTGCCATTAGAATAATTAGATACAGCGGAATCAAAACTGAAAGAAATGGCAATTGACGACCCACTGCTTGCGAAATGACGAAATCACCTAGACCTGTTACACTTCCTGCGGCAATAATAGGACTTCCTATAGCCCCAAATGCAACTGGCGCAGTATTTGCTATTAGACACAATCCAGCAGCATACAAGGGTTCAAAACCCAAACCAATAAGAATGGCACCCGAAATTGCGACTGGAGCTCCAAAACCTGCTGCGCCCTCAAGAAAGGCACCGAAGGAAAAAGCAACGAGCAAGGCTTGAATCCGACGATCATCAGAGATGGATGCGATAGAACTTTTAATAATTTTGAAATATCCTGACTCAACGGTTAAGTTATACAAGAATACAGCAGCAATAACTATCCAAGCGATTGGAAATAAACCATTAATAATTCCTAAGAAACTTGCAGAAAGCGCAGTCTCGACTGGCATTTTGTAAACAAATACCACATCAATCAAGGTCAAGGCCAAGGTCATTAGCCCTGCAATATAACCCTTCATTTGTTTGATAGCTAGTGCCCAAAACAAGAATAAAATTGGAATAGAAACTGCCAGCGCAGTAAGTCCTACACTATTGTTAAGGGCGGCGTAATTTTGACTCCATGGCATTTTACATCATCTCCTTTTTATTTCTTAATTAAGCATGCATCTTAGTCAGAGAAATTATCCATACACCACACTTTTTAATATGATTTTACAATTCTGATTGTACAAAAAAATACTTTTATTATCTAAGTAGAACAAAAAAACAGGATTTTATGACTGAACTGCCATAAATCCTGTTTGAAAGGATTCTATAGTTTTAAACGATTTCTTAGCTCCTTAACGTGTGTTCGACTAACAGGAATTTCCGAGCCATCTTGTATCGTTAAATTACAAGTGTTATTAAACCTTTTCAATTAATGGTTGAAGGGTTAATCCTGGAATCTGCCAATTTAGGACCCCTTCAGAATGCTTAACTTTGATACACAATTCCAACGAAATTGTTTTGGAAAAGACTAATTCAGAAGTTGCCTGAGCAAATAAGTCAATATGGCTCACGGGTACTAGTCTATGGCGGGGAGCATTAAGAAAATTGGCTTATATTTTACAAACTTCAATGAACGACTAGAACCGACGCGGAACGACATTAAATAGTGGCCCTAATCCTGTTTTAAGTATATACTCCTTCAGTAATATATGGTAAAATATACCATATATATTTAAAGAAGGGGTTGTTGTCATATGGGTAAACATTCTAAAACTTCTAATACTGCAAATAATACTAAAACTGCACGAATAATTTCTGTTGCCTCACAAAAAGGTGGGGTTGGCAAGACGGCAACCGTCACAAACATGGCTGTAGGGTTAGTTAGTCTTGGATATAAGACAGCGATCATCGACATGGATGCTCAAGGACATATTGCCTTATCGTTCGGGATTAAGAAAATCGACTTAAAGAAAACGATTTATAATGTTTTAATCGGTGAAGCAAAAATGAGCGACATCAAGCAAAACGCGTTTGGGGTGGATCTTTACTTATCAAACAGTTCTCTTTCTGATCTTGGCCCAAAAGTAATGGCTCATCAAAATGTCAAGCTATTCCCTGCCCCCAAATACCTTTTGCGAAAAGCAATTAGTCAGATAAAAACTCAGTACGACTACATTTTAATAGACACTTCTCCCAGCAATGACATGCCCATAATAAATTCCCTCTTAGCCTCTACAGATATTATCATCCCTGTCCTTCCCGAGGGACTATCCATTGATGGCATCTACGAGACAATTCTTCTAATAAAGGGTATTCAGGAACAAGGTACTAAGATAAATATTTTAGGAGTATTACCTACGATGGTCCAAGACCATACTAACCTTCATCATGTAAAGCTCCAAGAACTGCGGAAAGAATTCGCCGAAACCCCAGACATAAAGGTTTTTGACACAGTCATAAAACGAGCCATTCGGCATGGAATAGCGCAGACTCACGGTGAACCCGACATTAATAAAGCACCAGAGTACCTTTCTTTTGTAAAGGAAGTATTTGCCATAGCCTGACTAAAACACAGGGGACAGGTTTCTTGTTTTAGTAAAGATCCTTTTCGGCAAACTATTTGCTCGCTCCCTGCCCCTTCACGAAGGTTTAAGTGCTAAGCTAATAATTCTGTTTGACAACTGCTCAAGCTCTTTCTGATATAATCTCAGCCCTAAAGCGTTTTACTCATCAGCCAAAGCATATTAAGAAAAGATCACGGGAGCACAATAATCCGGGCACTGAACGCTTACTTCCCCTTCAAAGCCAAGTGCTTCAGGGCTAACCTTCTTGCGTAAGGCAAAAATAAATGGATAAATCGCATTAAGAGCGGTCTGAGTGTCCATTTGTCTTCTCTCCTTTTCTAAGAGATTAGCGTTTACAAAGTGCTATCTAGCTGATAAACGAGTTTCTTTTTGTTTGGGTTGAGCAGTTCCAATCCAGCCTCTAACTTCCATCGCTTCAGCAACCCTTTGTACAGCCAACATATAGGCTGCAACCCTCATATTAACTTCTTTATTGGAGCGGTACAATTCATAAGTTCTATTAAAGGTTGTATGCATAATTTGTCCCAAACGGCTATTTACCTCTTCTTCACTCCAATAGAATCCCATATTATTTTGTACCCATTCAAAATAGGATACTGTCACTCCACCGGCGTTGGCAAGGATGTCCGGTACCACCACAATTCCTTTTTGCTCGAGAATCTTATCAGCTTCAGGAGTCGTTGGACCATTTGAACCTTCTACGATAATACGAGCTTTAATATTTTCAACATTTTTATCCGTTATTTGGTTTTCAAGAGCGGCTGGAATTAAAACATCACACTCAAGTTCCAGAAGTTCTCCATTAGTGATATTCTTAGCTCCCAAATAATTGACTACAGAACCAGTAGCTGCTACATGTTCTGCTACTTTATAAGGATTTAGGCCTTTAGGGTTATAAATACCACCTTTAACATCGCTTAATGCTACAATTTTGGCTTTCTTATCAAAGAGGATTTTAGCAGCATAACTACCGACATTGCCAAACCCTTGAATAACAACAGTAGCTTTTTCTAATTCAATATTCTTCGCTTTGGTGATATCTTCTGTGACATAAACAACTCCTTGAGCAGTCGCTTCTGTCCGCCCGAGTGAACCTCCGATAATTAACGGTTTACCTGTAATAACGCCGAACGAATTGTGTTGCTTAATCATACTAAACTCATCCATCATCCAAGCCATGATCTGTGGATTGGTGTTAACATCCGGTGCAGGAA
>Ga0209639_1003107_pt1 | contig 11595 bp, 13 predicted proteins | sample EPASupsiteHSE605_FD_187268 | JGI IMG/M metagenome (GOLD analysis project Ga0209639, IMG submission 187268) | Bioremediated contaminated groundwater from EPA Superfund site, New Mexico - Sample HSE6-05 (SPAdes) (version 2) | ecosystem: Environmental > Aquatic > Deep subsurface > Groundwater >...
CACTTTGACCTCTTTCAGTTTCAACTGTAAATACGAAATCTGTACCATCACTCCTAGTATTATTATACCTTCCAGTGACGTTTGCATTACCAGCCGAATCAATAGTATATGTTAACCTATCGTGAATGATTGAGTTAACGAAACTTTTACTTGGAGTAATGGCACCATCAAGTTCACAAGCTTGTAGTTGATATGTTAAGTATTCAGGGTTCAAAGCATTTAAGGTGGATGTTCTCTCAGCAGGATATAATGTATTTCCAATAGTTAATTGTAAGTTTCTTATCATCGGATTCCTGAAAACTGTAGTATTTGATGTATCAGTACCGAACATAACTGAAATACAATTGACATTTCTCATTGTGATTGAAGCTGTAGCATCAAATGCGCCTGGACTAAGTAATCCTGTACCAAATGTATGTCTCTCTAATTTTTGTGCTGGTATTAATAATGGTGATTGTTTCATCATGTTATAAATCGATTGTTTCACTTCTTCTTTAATTCCAAATCCCTTGATATGTGCCTTTAAATTACTGACTGCAAAACTAGTAACACTAACTCTAGCAGTTCTTTTTGATTGTACTGCAGCAGCTGTTAAAAGCATGATATCACCATATTCAATATTTGCTTGTAAAAATTGATGACTAACTTGTCTATCGAAATCTTCAGCATTAAGTTTTGTAATATAATTATTAATTCCGAGATAAGCAAATTGTTCAAATACACTAGTATGTGAAACAGGACACCAAACAGCGCCTTTAAATTGAAAATTAAGAATTAGTTTTAGAATTCCCATGATTGATGATGGGAACATATCTACGGCTTGGAACGCTAAAATTGAATCAATCGGAATGGAATACTTATATCTAAATGTACCAACTCCTCCGTTTAATCTGACTTCACTCATTGGAATATATGTACCACAAACACTGTTAGATTTTTCCCAGACATCTTCCCATAAACTGTAAATTCCTGATTTATTCTTTCGTTTTGCTTCTGAACCACATAGATTATATAGATATGTTTCTTCTAAATTATTTGGATTTAAGAAATCACACAGATCTTTCCTGTCGTTAATCATTAAACTGAGTTGACGTATAACTTGTGCTGCTGATTTGAAACCAATAAATATATAGTTGTAATTTTCACCACTTGCATTTTCGGCTACAATTGTTGCGTCGAAAGCTCCCATACCAGTTCCTAATTCTACACGATATTGAGCTGTTCCTTCGACTTGAATGAAGCAATCGTTGAGCATTGTTATATCAAATTCACGATCAGTAATTTCTAAAGTAGCTTCTGAATCACCATTGAACGATGTTGGATACGAACTTTTAATTACACCTTTTGATTTTCTTGTACCATCGTTGATCGGTATCATATTATACATATTTTGAAAACTTTGGAATACATTTCCCATATTTGGAAGATTCTTTTCGCGAGCATTAAGTTGCTTTTGCATTTTCAATACAGAAAAAATAATAAATAATTTTTAAACCTGTTTTTCGTTTTAAATTAATTTTTTTCCAATTGAAAACTAAACACGCACAAATGGCTTGGGGAATATTTAACAAGATAAAAGAAGGAGCTGTAAAAGTATATAATACCGCCGTACCAATTGCAAAGAAAGCAGTAGAGGTAGGTAAAAAAGTAATTGATTATGCAAAACCATTACTTAAAGATACTAAATATGGAAAATATGTAGATGTAGCTGAAGATGTGGTTAATACTGGAGAAGATATTGTCAGGAAAACTGAAGATTATGGTGGTAGATTAGGATTAACAACAAAACAAGTAAAATCTAAAACGAAGTCTGCTAGACAGGCTCTCAGTGAACTAGAATTTGATGATTCTGATTAATAAAAGTTATTTTTTAAATCATTTATTTTTATTTTATTCACAGTGAAATCGTAATGCCAGGTAAACTTGACGCTATTGATTATTATTTACATGAACAACTTAGAAAGAAAAAAATATTTTATTCAGTGCGAAATGGCAAACCGAACTTCAGAATCTATAATTATTCCAGAAGTAGCAACAGCACAGATTACTCCAATATCTCTGATCGAAACTTCGCCGACAGTCAGTGAAATAAATCAAACTTTAGTTACACGGAATGAATCTGATATTACTCCTAAAACCGAAAATTTTAAAACTGAAAATCCTAAAACCGAAAGTCCTAAAACAGATGTGTTACAAGAAATACTTAAATCAAATGCTAATTTCCAAAGTAAGGTTAATTTAGAGGAGGAAGAGGATGAGGAAGAAGAAGAAGTACAATACAGCTTACCTCAAAAATCAAAAGTTAGTAAAAAATATTCACACGAAAGTTCGTCAGAATCATCAGATAGTAGCGAAGCTTACGCTATTACAGACTTTGTTCCGCGTAAACTTAAATTAAAACGTGCAACAGAAATTATTCCCGATATAGGTTTTTCGTCCGGTAATACTTCTAAAACATTCGATGATGTACGACAAATGATTGCATACTATAATAAACATAAGGAAACTTTTCATAATTACAATACTCAAAAAATTAATCGAATGTTACAGTGTGAAGGATATAAATTTTCTAAAATCGGCGGTAACTTTAACGTTGTTGCTGCAGATACTACTTCAAAACCTCGTGAGACTTGGAAAAATAAATCAATTGAATTGGAAAAAACTATGCAAACTATACAACATAATAATGAACGATTACGAAACGATGTTGAAATGCTTACTGCAAAACTTGTGAAAGCATACTCAAAAATATCTTCTCAATCACGTGATATTGAAAATTTAACAAAAGTTGTAACAAATCTGTATGAAACTCAAATACCTGCTCTCACCAATGAGATTAAGCTTACGCGGGACAAAGTCCTTAAATTAAAACTTGCTAATAAATATGCACGCTAATCTCCTTACTCCTCATCATCACTGTCACTGAATAATTCCTCCTCATATTCTTCTTTATACTTTTCAACTTTAGATTTTATTTTTGATAAATTGATAATCTGTGATTCGCCGTCAATGTTATTAATCCATAAAATTTGTTTATCCTTCAACTTTCTTATCTCATACTTAAGTTCATCTAGAGTCATGTTATTACAAATCTTTCCCATTTGACTGATTTCTTGCATTGGAAAACCTGGGAATATAAAGAATGAAGCTGTCTGTGAACGTATAGTTGTAGAAATTGCTGTAAGTTTTTGAATATTAATGATCACAGAAATGTTTAAATGCCTACACCTAGTTAACATGATAGTCATGGGATCGCCTTTCTTCTCAAATATAGGATTATTAGCTGCATCATCGAATAGCACCAATGTGTGAAGTCTTGGTTTTGAGAAATCTTTCACACCTAATAAATCCAATAATTCTTCAATCTGTTCCTGTGTATATTCAATACTCTGTCCCTTCATTACTTTATCACGTATCTCTAAATACATTTGTTTATATCTCATTAATCCTTCGAGTTGTGATACAGTATCTTTATACGGACAAATACTCATTGGTATTAAATCTATCATCGTACCAATACTCTGATATGTTGTATCAGATGTTCCGTTATCTGTAACGTAAATGATTTGATGGTGACTAAGCTGTCCTTCTCTCAATCCTCTGAGTTGAATGTCACCATCCTGATGTAATTGATTTAACATATTAATTTTTAATAATTCTCTGAATGCAAAGAATGTTTTACCTGTACCTTGTTTACCTATCAGTACGTTAATTGAATTGTAATAAAATGCAACTTCATTAACAATTGGTACGATTTGATTATCATATTCATTTGCTTTTGATCGTGATAATTTTCTTGCAATCATGTCATCCACTGAATTGGATAAATTCTTTTTGCTATTACTCATGTTTGATTTATAACGTATAAAAATAAAAATTTAAAATTGGCAAATTTTTTAGAAAACTATTTCGTCTTCGTTGGTGAAAGCTTTCATACGTGCAGCTTCAATAATCTCATCGTTCTTAGTTGTAAATTTGAGTCGTGCGTCAACTAATTTCTTGAATCCCTCCTTAACCTCTTGTGAAGCATCTAATGAAATATTTTTCACAATGTAATTGTATACATGTGAATTTTTATACATTTTGGTTTCGTTAGCAATAGCCATGTATTGTGTACATCCTTTCTTTAATTGAATTGTCGCATTTGGATTGAAACCGATATATAATCTGTTACAACCGAATATTGCTGATAATCTTTCGTATGGAATTGTTTTCTCATTTAACGAATCAAGTTTGATTGCTACAGGACCATAATATGTATAATTTTGATAGAAATCTTTTCCTTCGTAAGTATTTGTACTAGCATAAACGTTGTTACCTTTACTGTTAAGTGTGATAAATTCCTTTATGCTGGTATCGAAGAATACGTACAACATTTTTGCTTTTGGATATTCGTTATATAATGTGTCAGCAAATTGTGTGATTGACACTTTAATTGTTTGTGTGATTGTTTCACTGAACTCACTCATCTCTTAGTTTTCACTCTGAATAAAAAATAATATGTAAATAAAAATAGAATAAATTTCATTAATGTGTTACTACATCAGTATAATTAATCATGCATCCATAAATTTGTTTTCACGAAAAATTGCGTTTTGCAAATTATTTTTAATAAGGACTTTGTCCCGCGTAAGCTCTTTTTCGATACGATCTCTAATTTGTTTTTCATGTGGTGTTAATCGTACTAACGTTCTGTCGTAAGCTGTGCTAAGCTTTTCTATTTCTTTTTGTATTGGATAAATATTATATGGTACATTACTACTAGAACTTGAATAATTTTCTATAGCACTGCAAGTCATACAGTTTCCCATTTTACTTCGAAATAAAAAATTTTTATTCTATTTTATATTTTAATTTATTGTTAACGAGGTAATTTTTCACCCAATCTTTGTCTATATTTTCTTCAATAAATTCTAGAAATCGTTTCTGATTATTTTTAATATCATAATTAAACTCTCCAATACAGTAGGCTAGACTAGGTTTACATTCAAAGGGACATAAATGATTTATAAATTCGAGATTTTCTTTACATAAATTATATTTTTTACAATAATTTATCATGAAGAAGTGTTTTTTAATCGATTTCTTCATAATACTGCGTGGAGAAATATTATTACCAGGTCCTAAATGTTTCCATAATGATTCTAATTCCTGTTGTTTTTTCCTTCTTTTAACGTTATTTGTAAAGATTTTTTTCTCATTACAAACCCCTCTATGAATACATTTTTTATAATATGAAATTCTTCTTTTTTTAATATCGATTATTTTTAAGGGATACTGTAACTCTGGATCATAAAGTACATCATCTATTTTTCTTTGATAAAATTCTTCACTCATTTTCTTATAAAAAATTTCATAATTCATTTCAGTCCGATATAATTCATAACCCATGTGATCCAGATATAATTCATATCCCCATCGATCCGGATAAAATTCATATCCCATTTCACTCGTATAAAAATAAAAATTATATGATTATTTGATCGATAGTAAATGGATAATTCATAAACTTTTTTGCTTCACGTTGTTGTCTGTGAAGATTAACAATTTCATTTCTTGCTTGTATTAAATTATCAAATAATTTCTCGCCTTTATCCGTAATAATCGGATAAAAACTTATTAATTCGTTTGATTTATCAACACATATTTTAATAATTTCTATATCATCGTAATGATATTTTTTACCTAATTCTATAGGTTCTTGTGGAAGAGCTGAACGAATAGTTACGTCTAGAGGATTAGAACTTTCTTCTCCTTTTTTCATTTTCCGTAATTCCTGTAATATTTTACCTGTAGTTGTTACATCGTTATTTTTAACATCAAATAATATATCAATATCTGCGCAATCAAATATTTCACATAAATTCGAATAATGTACAAAATTATTATTCAATTTATTAATTTTCACCGCTAATAACATATTTCTGAAAACATATAAATATATAAACTCAATCTGTACTGGCGTAAGCTGCGCTAATGTTGATATAATATTTTTCTGACCTTTTAAGAATTCATCGACAAATTCATTGACACAACTAAATATTCTCAATTCACGTGTATAGTCGGGTACTTGTATAAGTTTGGGCACGTTTGCTACTTGCATTTCACTCTCGAAAAAATTATATATCTTTATATAAATAGAATTATTTTATTATTATTGAAACTTACAAAGTAGTAAAGTATGGCTTGGGGAATATTTAATAAAATTAAGGAAGGTGTTAAGAATTTTGTAGCTGATCCGATTGGTACGACTAAAAATGTTGTTATAGATGTCGCGAAAGCACACGCAAGAGCTGCACGAGGTGTAATGAATTATTATGATAAAGCTACTACTGCAAAAGCTGAAGCATTAGATACAGTTTCACCATTTATACCACAATTAAGAGCTATAGCACCTGCGTTATTGGTTGGAGATCGATTACGTAAGAAAATCACTGATCCGATCGTAAAAGCTGTCAATAAAATTAATCTCGATTGATGAGTTTATTTTTAAAAAGTACAAATCTGTTTCTAGGTATATTTTTTAATTTTTTATCCGCATGCAAAATAAACGAGATGGGAGTTGACTGTAGTCATGAAAAATTCGAACAATTACGTGAAGCAATAGCAAATCAATGTGGTATTGGTGAAGCATATTGGGAAGTACATCCAACAATAAAATTTATTGAATATCATTCAAAACTTGTAGAAGAAATGTCTTTTAAACAACGAAATAAAAAACCATTCAACTCTGATAAATATTATGATATTAAAAATAACATTGAACGTGAAAAAATGTATTTAAATTTTAAATAATTGTGATAATCCGAGGACTGTCTCTAATTGTTTCATTTCACGTTTAACTTTGTTAACGAATGATGATGGAAATGTTATAACTGTTTTCCATTTATTAATATCCACTATATTGAAATCAAAGAGTAACGTTTCATATTTATCATATTTTTTCTGTGGAGAATAATCAGATTTTAATATTTTGTCAAATTTTTTCTCAAAATTTTGATACATGTCCTCTAATTTTCTAATTTCTCGATTCTTTCTCCATTGTATAATATTTTTCTGTTGTTGAGGTATTATTTCTCCATCTATATTATATAAATCAGCTCTAGTACTTACGTTGATGACAACATTGCCATGTTCAGTATAAGCCATTATTAGTAATTTAATTTCGTTCGAAATAAAATATTTTTTAATATCGTAAAATTAATGAGTATATTCATAAATCAAAGCGGAATAACTTTATATCAAGCACTCAATCCTTCAACATTACCAGTGTCATTAGAATCACCAGAACTCGTTCTCGAAACAGAACTACCTGCTCGATTATTAAATATAAATTCTAAATTGGATACTTTAGAAAGTAAAACAACTAATATTACCAGAGACGGTGATAAGACTATCATTGCAAATGCAGTAATCGCTGATATAGGAATCAGAGATATCGGTCCTGACTCTGGTTTAAGAGTATCTTACGGAAATCAAGCCATGTTAAATATATGGGCTAGTAATAAGTTAGTAGAATGTTATGGAGCACTCACTGCTACTAATATTACTTCTAATAATAAGGCAGATATAGAGGATCTTCAGACTAGATTATCGAATTTAACAGGAGTAATTGGAAATGTTACAGGTTTTACAGGAGATTTATACGCTGAAAACGTTGCAACTATAAACGGATCATTAAACGATGTCATTGATAAAATACAGAACATATTGAGAGTACCTGGTACAGAGGAAGGTGATCCTTCATATACAGAGATAGATGGAACTAGCTTTCAGACAACATTAGACAGAATTACTAATGTAGAAAATACACTCACTAAAGTGAGCTATGATCCGATAGGTTTATTAACTACTATCACAGGTAAAGTGTCTGTTGGAACACTGAATGGTAACAAGGTAGGTGTTAGTGCAGAAGGAATAGGTTACACAGGTGAAGCTCCATATATCCCAGTATGTAAGGCTAATGGAATCACAGAAATTGGACATAGAATTGATTTTCATTTAAATGATAATACATTCAGAGACTATTCTGTAGCATTGGAAAATAATTTAGCTAATCAATTATCAGTTAAAGGAATGACAACAGATACATATGGAAATTTAGAATTAAGTGGACTCATTGTTAGACCATCTAGCACTCATAGTTGTAGATTAATAGCGAATACAGCCTCTAATTTATTATGGTTCAATAATGCTGGTGTGAATACATGGGTATGTGATGCTACAAGTGCTGTAGAACGATGGAGTACTACTCGAGATAATGCTCTGATAGCAGTAACAAGAACTACTGGAATGACATATACACCTGCAGTCGTAGAGCCGCAACCAGCTGCAGCTTACACAACATTTACAAATAATATTTATTCAGTAGAATGTTATGCCAATAGATATCATACAAATAGTACAAGCTCCTTACCAATAAATGCTGTAGCGAATGTTTCAACATGGGGTGCTATGAGAATCGTAAGGACAGGACTGGCTCAGAACACTCCTTGCGGGTTTCAATTTGGTAGAGGTAATGATTTAAATAACATGCCTAAAAATTATTGTGCAATATATTATGTATCACCTACAACCGACGTCTCTAAAGGAGAAATAAGAATTGGTATTGAAACGGAAGCATCTACAAGCTCAACAAATTGTATTACATTTGATACCGACACCAAGGAGACTAAGTTTCCTGCAAATATCACTGCACCTAATCTTACAGGAATCTCTTATGCAGATGAAAAAACACAAATTAATAAATTAAAGGTTATAAATTCGATAGATACATATAGTCTTGCAGTTGATAATGAAGCATATTTTAGTGGCACTGCTTATTTCAGTGGAGAGGTTAACGGTTATGATATTGAAAATGAATTTGATAAATTAACACATGTATTATCTACTAGTGATTTATTAACAATAAATAACAATTTAAAGGTACAAGGAAATTTTGAAGTGGATGGAACTATAATATTAACTAATAATGAAACTTGGTTATCAAGCATTGAATCTGAAATAACAGATCAATTACAATCATTAAATAAAAAAACTCAACATATTGATGAAGATGGTAACATGATACGAAGATTTAATGATTGTATATTGAACATAATAATGATTGGAAATGGAGAAACAGAAATACAAGGAAAAATATTTACAGAAAAAATAGAAACCTCTGATTTATTAAAACCTTTAGCAATTACAAATCCAGAAAATGAAAGTATCATAGAATTTAATGAAGATAAATCAGTTACTTGCTATGGTGCTATAACAGCAACTAATATATCAACTACTAATAAAACAGATATAGAAAATATAAAATATAATCTCGAAGGATTAAGTTATGTTGAAAGTTTACTTTTACAATCAGCTGATTCTACTCAGGCAACTGTTCTTAAACAACATTTATTTATTGACTTAGCAGGTAAAACATATGTACCTCAAATGGGTATGAGAGTCCTTAAAACAGATTTAGCTAGTACACAGGAAATGATGTTACAAGTTGGAAAGAATAATACAGCAGCAATATCATTTGTTTATAGATTTAACGATACAACTGCTGATAGACAATATAGACTTGATTTTGCTGGAAAATCAGCTTATTCATGTAAATACGGTGCTACTAGTGCTACTGAACATGAAATTAAAGGAAACCTAAAAGTTTTCGGAACTGTTACAGAGAATGCTTCTAAAACTATCACTCACTATACAATGTATGAAGGTGAACTCCAACCTGGATGTTTCGTGGAAACCACTGGTCAAATATTTAGAGATCCGAATTCAAAACTTTCACCATATGAAGATTGTATCACTGTGGTACGTCAAGCTACAAGTTCCAGTAATAAAATTGTAGGTGTATGTACAGAAATTATTGATAAAGAAGTTACAGATGATTATGGAAACATAAACCAACCAGCTGGTAAATATTGTAAATTCGCAACACATGGTGATGTTTTAATTAAATGTATTAGTGCAGTATATAATGTAGGAGAAATATTGATACCATCAGTGAACGGATATGCGAAAAAAGGTCAACAGGGTGAAATTCTTGATGCAATGTTAAATATGATACCAAGAGCAAAAATAACTAGTGTAGAAACAGCAGAAATTGACAGTGAAACAGTATGCGCGTTCATCAGTATATAGAGAGAGGGAGAGAAAGGGAAAAATAAAATTTATTAATTAATACCATGTTTCAACAATTGTTTCCAATGAAATCTTTTCAACGTCCATCATTTTGTTATAAAAATCATTATAAAATAATTTGAAATCACGTTGAAGTATTTTTATATTCGTAATAGTTCGAAATCTAAATGGTTTCTTTTTACATAAACATCCAACTTCTTCAATAGGTTCAAAATTTATTGTAATATCAGATTCCAAAAATCCTCCGTATAGAGCAATGAAATGAATTAAATCGGACTGTGCCATTATTAATCGTTTTGATTTATCAATGAGATTTGGAAGTAATTCTAATAAATTATTGGTGGTTAATAAATTAATTCCATAATGTTTTAATTCTTCTTGGAAATCATAACTTGGTTTAGCCTCAAATTGCGAAATATCTCGAGTTCTTACGGACGATGGATATTGTGTTGCTAATGTTTCACGTGGTACTTCATAAGGATTTGGTTCGATAAATCTAGCCTTATTTTCAATGATCTCTGGCTGCATATCACTCAAAGAGGAACTGTTTCGAATTTCACGAGTAAGTGATCCTTTACTTGATTGTGGAGAAATTTTTACTGGTACATCATTAATTGTAATGTTATTGGTAATGTTTGCAGTAGCTTTTGTAGCAACTTGTCCTGCAACAATGTCAAGAGAGCGGGGAGTAGTAGTACTCATACTAATTTTTCATGTAGAAAAATTAAAAATAAATTTTAAGACCGAAGATGTGATATTATTACGATGAAAATACGGTCACGAATTAATTTCTAAAAAATAAAATCTGTTTCTAAAGTCATTATTTAATATTTTTTCGACGAGCAAAACAAAACGAAAATGACAAACTACACCAAATTAATGAACAACATGCAGAAGAAATTCAGCAGAATACGAACTGAACACGATTTAGAGGAATTGATACCACTATCTGAAACAGAATTCCTCAAATGTACTGGTACTACACACAAATATGACGAATATCGACATGAATTTAATAAATTATGGGAAGATCAAGCTGACGAATTCGAATTAGAAGAAAAATTTGCAAAATATAAGGAAAATCGTGACAAGGACATAAAAATTAAATTACGTGACTATATGAAACGTATCAGTAAAGGTGATTCACGAACAACTATGAGTGTTAAAGAGGAGACATTTTTAGATCACTGCGGAGCAAAAGGTTTAATATTAAATTACGATTCATCCAAAACTGTCGGAGAGTGGTACGACTGGTATCGTGAAAAATTAACATCGTTATACGGTATTAAAGGGAGAGCTCCCAATAAAAAAAGAAGCAAGTTCGTCAAGCACTAAAATTTACATTTTTTATATTTTTGAAATACTACATATGGATGAAGAAATACATGAAATAATACAAATAAATGTGGAAAATAATTCCGGTTTTAATCAAATCATAAAAGAATTAGGAAAGTCAATTAA
>Ga0209639_1003110_pt1 | contig 11584 bp, 11 predicted proteins | sample EPASupsiteHSE605_FD_187268 | JGI IMG/M metagenome (GOLD analysis project Ga0209639, IMG submission 187268) | Bioremediated contaminated groundwater from EPA Superfund site, New Mexico - Sample HSE6-05 (SPAdes) (version 2) | ecosystem: Environmental > Aquatic > Deep subsurface > Groundwater >...
TTTATGCTAACCCTTTTCTGTTTCCTAACGATAATGTACTCTGATTATTAGATTAATATCTGGATTTTTAGATTATACAGAATTTATATCAGTGCTGAATTGCAGTTTATGCTAATTCCTTGTTTTCAAAAGATAGCTTTCTTGATTTTAATAAAGATAGGTAAATGAACCGTTGTAAACCTACGTTTATCATCAATTTAAGATATTAAGTATAACAGAGTTGTTTTAAAACTTAATTTGAGAGCGGATCTTTAGGAAAGTTTGTCCAATATTTATAAACACCCCCCATCAGCTCTAACGTTTTATTCCATGCTAGGGATGGTTCAAAACTTAAAATCTTACTGATATGTGTGCGTGAAACAATCCATGAATTGAGTTTTAACTCTTCATCTAATTGCAGAGGAGCCCAGCCGGAGTATCCAAGAAAGAAACGGATATTTCCGTCGTGTAACTGACCTTGTTCTATAAGTTCTTTGACAGAATCTAAATCTCCTCCCCAATAAATACCTTCAGTAATATGAATACTATTATTTATTTTTTTACCAATCTTATGTATATAATACAAATTATCTGTTCTGATAGGGCCTCCTAAATAGAGATGAAAATTATTTTTAGGAATATCTTTGAATATGTCACTTAATTTAACTCCAATTTCTTTATTTAGTACAATGCCAATAGTTCCGTCTTCTGTATGATCCAAAATAGCTACAATTGAACGCTTAAAATAATAATCACTCAGAAAAGGTTCTGATATAAGAAGTCTTCCCTGAATAGGTTTAATGTTATTCGATTGTATTTGTATGATCTTATTTATATCGGGCATTGTTATTTTCCTCCGTTAATAAGCGTAAATTCTTTAATTTTGAATGCTTAAAAAGGCTTAATTGCTCTAAAAGTACAAATTTTATACCAATCGTTTCATGGCTAAGGTGAATAACCACAATTTATTTCTTAAACTCAGAGCTCAATATCCGGTTTTTTATTATGAAGGATTTGATTACAGTGTAGATAATCAGGAGATTCGTATAGTGTATGATTTTAGGATTTCAGATAGCATTTTTTTTAGACCTAAAATTTCAATTCCAGTTTCTTTATTCATAAAACCAGACAGATTGTCTGTTCAACAATGGGATCTTCTGGTTTTTCATTTGGGAATGATTGAATTGATAAGTTATTGGAAATCTGTTTGCTCACCTGTTATTAAAGTGAATACATTTTCATTGTCAAATAGAGCCATAGAATGGTGGAAGAAATTGTATTTTAATGGATTAGGAGAGTTTTTTTATTTGAATTCTATTGAAACAACACGAAATGAGTTTGTAAAAATAGAATGCGAATCACAGCGCAAAGTTGAAAAGCTTGATTTTCAATTGGAAGATAAAGTAATTGTTCCGATTGGCGGAGGTAAAGACTCAGTTGTAACACTGGAATTATTAAAACATAATGAAAAGGAGATACTTCCATTAATTATTAATCCCAGAGGAGCAACATTGAATACATTAAGCCGTTCGGGTTTAGGACGAGATTTCTATTTTAGGATAAATCGCTCTATCGATTCTAAATTACTTGAATTGAATGCGACAGGTTATTTAAATGGTCATACTCCGTTTTCTGCCATGTTGGCATTCTATACACTTTTGGCATCAGCGTTAACTGGCTACAAAAACATTGCTCTTTCAAATGAATCAAGTGCGAATGAATCGACTGTTGAGGGTGAAGATATCAATCATCAGTATTGGAAATCAATTGAATTTGAACGAGATTTCAGAGAGTATGTTTCTGAAAATATTTCAAGTGACTTTAATTATTTCAGTTTTTTACGGCCTCTGTCAGAACTTCAGATTGCAAAGCTTTTTTCAGAGTTTAAATATTATTTTGATGTATTCAGAAGTTGTAATGCAGGAAGTAAAGAGGATATTTGGTGCGGTATATGCCCTAAATGCATGTTTGCTAATATAATCTTAGCTCCCTTTTTAACACAAGAAGAACGAATTGCAATTTTTCAAAAGGAATTGTTCGAAGACGAAACATTGAAAAATTATTTTGAAGAACTTATCGGACTGACTTCTGTAAAACCTTTTGAATGTGTTGGAACTGTAAGTGAAGTAAACGTTGCACTATGTCTTACTATTCAAAAGTATAAGGATTCAGGAATTAAACTTCCTAAGCTTCTGGCGTATTATAGAACTTTGGATGTATATGCAATGTATTCTACTCAGAATTTTAAAGAGATGCTTTGTCATTATGAAACTCCAAACTTTCTGAATGTAGAATTTGAAACTATTTTAAAATCGAAACTCAAACAGATTTAATAAGGTATGATGATGTACGAATGCTTTCGTCCCTTGTTTGAAAACGAAACAATTGCAATTGTTGGTTTTGGTCGCGAAGGGAAGGCAACTTACAAACTTTTTCGGAAGCTTTTTCTAGAACGCAAAATAACGATTGCTGATCAAAATGAAGTGGTAGAATCTGCTTCAGAAATTCAGGGAGATAATAATATCGATTTTATTACGGGAAATTCAATTCTAGAAAAATTGGATGGTTTTTCAATGATTATAAAAACACCAGGTATATCATTGAAAAGTAGTGAGTTGAAATATGATCAGCGAGTTTGCTCCCAAACAGATTTGTTTTTATCTGTATTTAAAAAACAGGTAATTGGAGTTACTGGTACAAAAGGGAAAAGCACAACATCGTCTCTTATTTACCATATTCTTAAAGAAAATGGTAAGAATGTGATTTTAGCGGGAAATATTGGGATTTCACCTTTTGAATTGATTGATACGATAGATGATTCTACTATTATTGTTTACGAATTATCATCTCATCAGCTTGAATTTGTGCATCATTCACCGCATATTTCTATTTTACTGAATTATTTTCAGGAGCATTTAGATCATTACAATTCTTATTATGATTATAAAAAAGCAAAATACAATATTGTAAGATATCAGACGGAAGAAGATTATTTTATTTTCAATGCAGAAAATATTGAGTTGATTCCTTTTTTTGAAGTTAAAAAGCCGGAGAGTAAACTATACCCTTTTTTTCAATCAGAGGAAATATCTCTAAAAGAGAAGGTTGTTTTTGGAAAACTTGATGTTAGTATTGATTCGCAGCTTTGGAAATTAGTTAAAGATAGTGTGAAGACCGCTTTGCCCGGCAATCATAATCGGTTGAATATCATGGCTGCTATGCATGCGTGTGAACTTACAGGAATAGAATATTGCGATCAGTTGAAAGCAGTAGCAAGTTTTAATCCCCTTGAACATCGTATAGAGTATTTTGGAACATTTCGATCACGGAAGTTTTACAATGATTCAATTTCCACAATTCCTGAAGCGGCAATTGCAGCCGTAAATGCATTATCGGAAAGTATAGGAAGTGTTGATACGCTTATTTTAGGAGGTTATGATAGGGGAATAGATTATTCAATCTTAGTGGATTTTGTACGCAGTTCTGCATTGAAGAATATCTTGTTCATAGGTAAGGCCGGAGCCCGAATGCGCAGTTTGATTGAACCGAATATTGGAGCAAATACAATTCAGTTGTTTTCACCTGAAAACTATAAGGAGGTAGTTAAAATTGCTTTTGAAGTAACACCTGAAAAAGGAGTGGTATTACTTTCTCCAGCAGCATCGAGTTATGATATGTTTAAAAATTTTGAAGAGCGTGGCCGCTATTTTAAACAACTTGTTAAAGATTGTTGTGAATCAATTTTTTAGCCCAAAAAGCTTTTTCGATATTCGAGGATGCTTTCACCACCTTTTTTATCCATTCCAGTTTGATGTCAAGAGCTTCTTCTTCCGATAATTGCCAGTTAATAGGAGTCTTTCTGAGTTTTTCAGAAAGATGAAATAAGGAGATAGCTGCAGAAACTGAAATATTATAACTTTCTGTAAATCCATACATTGGAATTCGAACCCATCCATCGGCCTGGTTGATAGCTTTTTCTGAAAGACCGTCCAGTTCAGTTCCAAAAACCAATGCTGTTTTCTGATCGATAGGTAAATCCTCAATCAATAAGTCATGCTTATGAGGTGTTGTTGCTATAATTCTATATCCATTAGCACGTAATTTATTGTAAACAAAAGAAATATTGTTCTCATCTCTTCTGTAATGGATCGTATTGACCCATTTACTTGAGCCCATTGAAATTTCAGGAATAGCCTGAAATTTATTTTCTTTTTCGATAATATGAATGTCATGAATCCCCAGACAATCACAGGATCGAAGTACTGCACTGGCATTTTGAGGTTGAAAAATATCTTCGAGAACAATTGTAATATGGCGAGTTCTGTATTGGATGTTTTTTTCAATCAGGTCGCATTTGTTTGTAGTTGCAAAGGAACATAAGTATGTGTATAGTTCCTGTTTAAGTTCAAAGTTCATAGTGGGGGATTTGAAAAAGCAAAAATAAAAAAAGCCTCGCATTTTAGTACGAGGCTTCTCTTAAAAATCGATAGTTAATTACTTAACTTTTCCGGCCAAATCAGCACCTGCTTTGAATTTAACGATTTTTTTAGCAGGAATTTTAATTTCAGAACCGTCCTTTGGATTGCGTCCAATACGTTCTTCTTTAAAAACAGTTGAGAAGGTGCCAAATCCAACGAGAGCGATTTTATCGTCTTTTGTTAAGGCTTCACCAACTACATTCATGAAAGCATCAAGGGCTTTTCTGGAATCAGCTTTGGTCATCTGAGCTTCAGCGGCCAGGGCATCGATTAATTCGGCTTTGTTCATTGTTAAAAAGGTTTAGGTTAGGGTTGAAATTTGTGCATAATGTGAATAGAATTGCAAATATAATCTTTGGTTGCTCAAAACCAAGCTTTCGAGCGAAAAAGTATTGATTTTGTTGATAAATCAGGGTATTTGTTGATAACTTTGCTTTTGAGATTTGATTTTTCTGTTTTAAAGGATGCTAAACCTTGATTTTCCAATTAAGTTCAAAGCGAAATCCTTTAAGAAACTCCTCTATTTTCAGCCTTTTTTTCCCACTTAAATGAAGATCTTTTATACTGATGAACCCATCTTCCGTTTTAATCATAAAGTATGACTTTCTGTCCGAAATAATTGTCCCGTAAGCGCATGTTTCATGTGAATGAACAATCTCGGTTTCGTAAATTTTCAACGACAAAACTTCATTATTTTCATTTGTAAGTTCTGTGTATGCGCATGGGTAAGGAGAGAGTCCTCTGATTTTATTAAAAATAACATTTGCAGGTTGATTCCAGTCGATTAAGCAATCTTGTTTGAAAATTTTGGGAGCAGGGTTGAGTTTCGTGTCATTTGATATAAGAGATTGAGGCGTTGGTTTTAAATTGCCTGATGAGATTCCATCTAATGTTTTTAAAACAAGTTGTGCTCCTGAAACCATTAGCTTATCATGAAGAGATCCAGCGTTTTCAGATGGTAAAATATCAACTTCTTCACGAAGAAGAATATCACCAGTATCAATATTATCATTGATAAAAAAAGTAGTAACTCCGGTTTTTTGCTCTCCATTAATAATTACATGATTTATTGGAGCTGCACCACGATAATCAGGCAGGAGTGAGGCATGTAAATTAAAAGTTCCTTTTTGCGGAAGAGACCAGACCTCTTTGGGAAGCATACGAAATGCAACTACAATAAAACAATCTGCATTTAATTGCCTGAGCGATTGAATGAACTCCGGATTTTTTAATTTTTCAGGTTGAAAAATCCGGAGGTTTTGTGATACAGCGTATTGTTTTATGGATGATTCACTAAGCTTGAGCCCCCTGCCTGATGGTTTGTCAGGGGTGGTTACCACTGCTTTTATTTCGTAGTTTGCCTCATGAATAGTTTTAAGAATCTCCGTTGCAAAGTCAGGAGTTCCCATAAAAACAACCGATAGTTTACACATAATTTAAGATTATTGATTTTCAAGAGTATCTTGAAGATGGATCATTTTAATTGCAGCAACGGCAGCTTCAATACCTTTGTTTCCATGTTTTCCTCCAGCACGATCAATAGCTTGTTGCTGTGTATTTGTTGTTAATACTCCAAAAATTACCGGAACAGAAAATTCAGTATTTAATTCCATTAGTTTTTGAGAAACTGCCTGACATATAAAATCGAAATGGCGAGTTTCTCCCTGAATAACACACCCAATGCAAATAACAGCATTTACATCGCTGTTCTCAAGTAATAATTGTGCTCCTAATGGAAGTTCAAAACTTCCGGGTACATGGTGTATAAGAATGTTGCTACGTTCAAACCCTTGTTTTTGTAAGGTATCAATAGCAGCATCTGCCATAGATCCTGTTATTTCGTAATTCCATTCGGAAATAATTATTCCTACGGATTTTCCATTCAGTGTGGGAATTTTATTAAAATCGTAGTCTGATAAATTTTTAAGTATTGTTGCCATATATCGTTGAATTTAAATGAAAAAGCAGTTGCAACGATAAACGGTACAACTGCTTTTTTATTGATAGATAAACTTTTACTTATTTAACATTGCTTTTGCACGAGCAATGTATTTGTCAACTTCACGAGCTTCTTGTGATTTTATGTATTCTTTTTTAATTCTTTCGTACATTTTTAAAGCATTTTCCCAGTCGTTGCTGTCTTCATAGATGAATCCGGCTTTCATTAGAAATTGTGGAGTAGTGAAAAGATTCGCTCTTGCATCTGCAGCTTTAAGATATTGACTTAGTGCTTCCTCTTTTTTACCTAATTCAAGATAAGCATCGCCAACATTTCCGATAGCAAGTGCAGCAATGATTTCATCATCACTATCATACTCTTTAAGTTCTGAAATAGCATTTTCGAACTGGCCTTTTTTTAGATAGCAAGTGCCTAGATAAAAATGAGCGAGATTTGCAGCTTTTGTCCATTTATAGTTGTCAATAATTTCTATAAACCCAGCATGCTCTCCATCTCCATTCATAGCTTTGTCCAATGAGTCAAGTTCAAAATATTTTTCTGCCCAGAACATTTCTGCACTGGCTCGTTCATTACGGGGTTGCAGGTAGAATTTATTAGTACCCATAATTATTGCAATAATAACTAATATGATACCTACACCATACAACATGTGTTTCTGATATTTTTCAATGAACTGTTCTGTTCTGCTAAGAGCTTCTTCTACAGCGATAATTTTATCCTCAAGCTTGTCTTCTTTGTGATTAGTCATACCGGGTAATGTTATTTTATGAACGTGCAAAGATAAAATTTTTTCATCAATCCCCAAATGTGTATTTTTTTTATTGTAACAGCTTTTTAACAACATGAATTTATTGTTGAATGGAGCTTCTGAATTGCATATAAGCTGTCTTAAAATGGAATTAAAATACTGAAATTAGTCCCTTATTTGGACTTTTATGGAGGCTCGTGAATATTGTTTGTACTTTTTAAAAATTATATTTTTAGCGGAAATATCATTAAATTAGTGTTATATGTGTTTGTTTTTATTGAATTGGTAACTGAATCTGTAAAATGGAATGATTATTGAAGTTAATGTATCGTAGTAAGACGAGAAAATCGTTAAATTTGCAATACTATGAAAATGAAATTTTTTTTTCTGTTTGTTTTTGCAGGAGTTCTGTTCGCATCATGTCAGAAAGAAGATGTTACAGATCCGCAAAACCCGAATCTTCCTAAAAATATGAATGAGCTTAAGGCCAATGATGATTTTTCGTGGAAGACTTCAAAAGATGTAACTCTTACGATTACTGGTTCACATAAAATGACGATATCTGTAAAAACTAAAAAAGGTGAAACCGTATTTATGGGTTTGTCTGTTCCTGGGACAGAATTGAAGACTAAAGTTAGTATTCCTACAACTGAAAAAGAATTGGTAGTGAATTATGGGCCTTTTTCAAATACTTACACTATTAGCAGTGACAATAAAATAAATTGTGTATTTGATTTAAACAAATTTTAAGGAGGCATAGTCATGAAGACATTTAAAAGGATTCTTGCCGGAGTTGTGCTTATAGTGGGAGCTCATGCTGCAAATGCCCAGTTAACCTTAACTTGTGAATCAGGAAACAAAGCCATTGAACAGGCTGCTTGTTGGGGTTTTGGAGCGGTAAATTATACAAATTCATACAGTTATGTGATTAATGGTTCGTGGTCAGCAAGAAGCAATTCAATGACAAACTCTAACATAAATGCGTGCTGGGTGAAAACACCTTGGATAATGCTGGGTTCTGGAAATATTACTTTAAAAACAAAATTGGAAAATAGTACGGGTACAACAAAGCAGGTGGTTGTTGCCTACAAATTGTATGATTCAAATAGTTCAAGTCAATATAAGGAGGGAGATACTGTTCGCTTTTACACTTTTAATTATCCGAAAAATGGATCATATTTCTCAACATCGGTTCAAAATTTGACGATTCCGATACCTGCAGAAATTGCAAATTCGACTACTCCGATGAAAATTCAGATTAGTTTTGTGGGTACAGGAGGTAGCAATAGAGCAGATGTAGATAATATTATAATCCCGGGCACTTATTGGTCGGATCCAGGCAATAACTGTTTGCCTATGGTTATTATTCAGGATGCAGATCAGGATGGGGTAGCGGATAATGATGATGCGTATCCGAATGATCCTTACAGGGCGTATAACTCCTATTTCCCTGATCGAAATACGTTTGCGACTCTTGCATTTGAAGATAAATGGCCTTCTAAAGGTGACTACGATTTTAATGATGTAGTTGTGTCTTACCGGATTCAAACTGTTACGGATGCAAATAATAAAGTAGTAGAGCAGATTTACAAAATGATTCCGAAAGCTGCAGGAGCCACTTTTCGTAATAGCTTCGGTTTTCAGCTTATGGGTGTGGATAAAACTTCGATTATTGAAGTTACAGGAATGAATGTTCAAACAGGATTCAATATTGGAGAGACTGGTCTGGAAGAAGGCCAATCTTTGCCAACGATTATTGTTTTTGATGACATCTTCAGAATTTTTAATTCGGGTGTAACTTATGTTAATACAACAAAAAACTCAACTCCATTGACAGCAGATACCATTAACGTAAAAGTTATTTACATGGTAAATGGTGTTGCTGGTGCAGGAGGGCCTGTTTATACCTGGCAATTAGGAATTGATCAGTTTAATCCCTTTATTGTTGTGAACAAACCAAGTTTTGGACGTGGAAGAGAAGTGCATTTACCTGACTTTGCACCAACTGATCTTGCAGATCCAACCTTGTTTGGAACGATGGATGATAATTCTGATACTCCTTTGAAAAACAAAATGGTAGCATTGCCTCGTTATTACAAAACAGTAAGCAATCATCCGTGGGGGTTGAATATTATTGGTGATTTTCAATGGCCATTGGAGCAAGAAGAAATAACAAAGGGTTATCCTCACTTTCTTGAGTGGGCAGTAAGCGGTGGCTGGGATTATGCAAATTGGTATGAGAATAATTCTGGCTATAGAAATAGTCAGTTTCTTTATTAGTTCATATTTTTTAGTATTGCCAAAGCAGTCTTTCTAGGCTGCTTTTTTTGTACAATTCTGATAAAAAACGTGTTGGAAATTAAAGAACTAATATCTACCTTTGCAGCCCTCTTAGATATTTTGTATTTAGGAAGGTAAAAACGTGAATTCAAATAAATTATTAACCAGGCGAAAGCCACAAAAAATTATCAATGTCTGAAGAATTAAATCTTAATCCTGAAGCACAGAATGCTGAAGAACAGGCTGTAGAAGTAAACAATCCAACTCCTGCAAAAACAGGTGCAAAACATGTACAACCAATTGCTGATTTTGATTGGGATACTCTGGGTAAAAGCCAGATGAACTACTCAAAAGAAGAATATGGTAAATTAGAAGATGCCTACGCAAAATCTCTCAATCAAATTGCTGAACAAGAAGTGATTGAAGGTACTGTTGTGGCAAAAAATAATCGTGAAGTTGTTATCAATATTGGGTTTAAATCAGATGCAGTTATTCCGGTTTCGGAATTTCGTTATAATCCTGAATTAAAAGTTGGTGACAAGGTAGAAGTTTATGTTGAAAGTCAGGAAGATATCAGTGGTCAGCTTCTTTTATCACACAAAAAAGCTCGCATTCTCAAATCATGGGAACGCATCAATCAGGCATTCGATACTCAGGAAATTATCAATGGATTTATTAAATGCCGTACCAAAGGTGGTTTAATTGTTGACGTTTTTGGAATAGAAGCATTTTTACCAGGCTCACAAATAGATGTGAAACCTATCCGTGACTACGATATTTTTGTAGGTAAAACAATGGAATTCAAGGTTGTGAAAATTAACCACGAATACAAAAATGTTGTTGTATCTCACAAAGCCCTTATCGAAGACGAAATTGAACAACAAAAAGCAGACATCATTGCGAAGCTTGAAAAAGGTCAGGTTCTCGAAGGTACTGTTAAGAATATCACTTCTTATGGCGTATTTATTGACCTTGGGGGCGTTGATGGTCTTATTCATATTACAGACCTTTCATGGGGTCGTATTAATCATCCAGAAGAAATCGTTCAACTTGATCAGAAACTCAATGTTGTTATCCTCGATTTCGATGAAAACAAAAAACGTATTGCACTTGGGCTTAAACAACTTACCTCACATCCTTGGGATTCTCTGGATACAGAACTCAAAGTGGGTGACAAGGTTAAAGGCCGCGTAGTTGTTATTGCTGACTACGGTGCATTTGTAGAAGTTGTTCCTGGTGTTGAAGGATTGATCCACGTTTCAGAAATGAGCTGGTCACAACATTTACGCAGTGCTCAAGATTTCTTACAAATAGGTCAAGAAGTTGAAGCAATCATTCTTACCCTTGATCGTGAAGAACGCAAAATGTCGTTGGGAATCAAACAACTTATTCCAGATCCATGGACTAATATTCTTGAAAGATACCCGGTTAGCTCAAAACACAATGCAATTGTTCGCAACTTTACAAACTTTGGCATTTTCGTTGAACTCGAAGAAGGTGTTGATGGCTTAATTCACATTTCAGACCTTTCATGGTCAAAGAAAATTAAACATCCTGCTGAATTCACTAAAATTGGTGAAACAATCGAAGTTGTTGTATTGGAAGTGGATGTTGAAAATCGCCGCTTAAGCTTAGGTCACAAACAATTAGAAGAAAATCCATGGGATATCTTTGAAACTGTTTTCAATGTTGATTCAATTCACAAAGGAACTGTTGTTAATATCAATGATAAAGGTGCTGTAATTGCTCTTCCTTACGGTGTTGAAGGTTTTGCGCCAACCCGCCATTTAGTAAAAGAAGACAATACTACTGCTCGTATTGATGAAGCAATCGACTTCAAAGTAATTGAATTCTCGAAGGAAAATAAGAAAATCATTGTTTCTCATACCAAGATTCATCAGGATGTTGTAGCGGAAGAAAAAGCTAAAACAGAAACAGAATCGAAGAAAAAAGAAAAAGACAGCAAAAAAGCTGTTAAGAAAAACAATGATAACAACGAAAAAGCTACACTTGGAGACCTCGAAGTTCTCTCAAATCTGAAAGAAGAGATGCAGAAAAACGAACTCGAAAGACTCGAAGCAATGACTAACAAAACAAAGAAAGATTCAACGGAAGAATAATCTTTGTGAATACATACCA
>Ga0209639_1003111_pt1 | contig 11584 bp, 10 predicted proteins | sample EPASupsiteHSE605_FD_187268 | JGI IMG/M metagenome (GOLD analysis project Ga0209639, IMG submission 187268) | Bioremediated contaminated groundwater from EPA Superfund site, New Mexico - Sample HSE6-05 (SPAdes) (version 2) | ecosystem: Environmental > Aquatic > Deep subsurface > Groundwater >...
CAGTCCCGTTTCCAGGCCAGCCGGGCCAGCCCTTCCAGGAACCGGGACTGGACGTCCTGTGTTTCGGCCTCCTCGGGCGGGAATTCCTGATCCGGGAAGACCTCGGCAAAGGGGCGGCAGGGCACGGTCCAGAAGTCGAGGTCCGCCGCCCCGGGCCGCCAGATGGCGGCGGCGGGGATGCGGTCCTTGGCCCGGCGGCTGAACTTGAGCCGGGTGATGTTGCCGGGGTTGGCCCAGCGGGTGCGCCCGGCGGCCACGGTGGGCTGGGGGCGGTGGATGTGGCCGTTTATGACCCAGTCGAGGCCCGGGATTTCCCGTATCCTGACGTGCTTGTCCTGGAAATCGGGAAAGCCGATGTTGTGGTGGGCCAGCCACACGCTGGCTTCCCCGGCCGCCTTGTCCACCGAGGCCGGCAGGGGCGAGCCGTCGGGCGAGGCCCCGACGACGGCCGGGCCGGTCGGCGTTTCCAGGCGCAAAAACAGCCCCGGCGCGTCCAGGACCTCGACCACGCCGGCTGCCCGCAGCACGGCCAGGGACGTGTCGGCCGTGAACCGGGCCTGGTATTTGTCGTGGTTGCCGACCAGCACGTAGGGATGGTGCACCCGGAACAGTTCGATCAGGGCCACGATGACGGTGTTGGGGTTTTCCCGGGGCCAGTGGAAAAGATCGCCGAGCACCACGGGCACGAGGTCTTCGCGCGCCGCCTGTTCCAGACAGGCGGCCAGCTTGGCCAGCACGTCGTCCATGTAGGAGTCCAGCCGCTGCATGGGCGGCGTGGCGGCCACGTGGGGATCGGGAATGCACAGCAGGCCCGCGGCCTGTCGGACGGGCAGGGTCATGGCGTGTCGGCCTTTGGCGCATGGTTGTGGCCGCGCCCCAGGAAATCGGCGGCAGAGAGTTCGCCGCCGCACAGCGGGCAGGCCCCGAGTTCGGCCAGCCGGGCCTCGATGCCCCGGGCGAGCTTCGCCAAAGCCCGGGATTTGGCCTCATGGGCCGCCCGGGCCTTGGCGAGGCGGCCTTTTGCCGCGTCCAGGGCGTCGAGCAGCTCGCCCAGAGGGCCCACATCCCGGGTTTCCGGCGGCGCGGCCAGCCGGGCCAGACCGGCGTTTTTGCGGGCCAGCGCGGCGGTCGCCGCCCGGGTCCGGTCCAGCAGGCCGATGTCGGCGGCCAGGGTTGCCACCCCGGCCGGCCGGGGCGGCTCGGCCAGACGCGAGAGCGCGGCGGTTTTGCGAAAATACGCCATACCCCGGGCCCGGTCGGCCGACAGACGGGCCAGCATGGCGGCCAGGGCGGCAACATCGGCAACAATCGGCGGCGCAGCCAGTTCCGCCAGGGCAGCCGCCCGGCCGGCCGCGCCGGCAACGGCCTGCCGGGCCCGGTCCAGTCCGGCCAGCCGGCCGGCCAGGACGGACGTCTCGAACAACCGGGGCGGTTCGGCCAGAGCGGCCAGGGCCCGGTCCCGGCCGGCCGCATGCCGGACAGCCCCGGCCAGTCCCCCGACATCGGCCGAGAGGGCGGCCAGGGCGGTTGTCGGCGACAGGGCCGGCGGCCCGGCCAGGGGCGCAAGCGCCGCCCGTGTCCCGGCCAGGGCGGCCATGCGCCCGGCCAGCCGGTCACGGGCCGCAAGCCCGGCGGCCAACGCGGCCGCCTCCTCTTCGCGAACGGCCAGCCCGGCCTCGATGCCGGCGGCTGTCTCCAGGCGCAGCTCGATGTCCGGCAGGGGGGCCAGCCGGTCGATCCCGGCCGCGATGCCGGCCAGCCGCTTTTCCAGCCGCCCTTTCTCGGTCTTGGATTTCCGGGCCCGATCGGTCAGCAGGTTCTGCATGGCGATCAGGTGGGCCGCCTCGGTGGACGCCGCAAAAAACCCGGCCAGCACCGTCCCGGGCCGGTTGAGCAGAAACACCGGCTCCCGCTGGTTGCCGATGTGCACGTCCACGGCCTCGCCGCCCTCGATGGGGACCGGGTTCAGGCGAAGCGCCGCCAGGACCGCCTCGGGCGGGGTGCGGCCGAACTTGGCGTACACTTCCGGTTCGGCCGCGCCGGGCCGGGTCAGCTCGTACAGGGCGTATTTCGGCCGGCGCACCCAGGCGATGGTCGTGCCGTCGTCGGTCTCGGCCACGACCCGGGCCTCGGCCGCGCCGTGGCGGATCACGTGGCGCGGCGGCGGGTTCTCGGCCAGACAGCGCAGGGCCTCGACCACGGCGGACTTGCCCGTGTTGTTGGGACCGGTCAGCACGTTGAGCCCGGGGGCAAGGGCGAACTCCGTGCGCGCATGGGCCATGAAGTCGATAAGGGTCAGGCGGGTGATCATGTCCGGCCGAGCAGACCAGAAGCGGCGGATTTATTCAAGGGCGGAGGGCGGGGTCGCCAGACCGGGGGAATGCCTTCGGCGGCCGGGGGGAATGGCTCCCCCCGGGCCCTTCAAAAAGAAGTCGGGAACGTGCGGACGTCCCCGTGCGGCGGGGCGGTCCGGGGCATCAGCCGCAGCCGACGCAGGAACAGCCGCCGCAGCCGCAGCCCAGGCAGTTTTGCGGCGAGACGGACAACCGTTCGCGGTACGCGGCCAGGGCCTCGGCCGGGGCGGCCCTGGCCACGGCAAAAAGCCCGACGGTCAAAAGCAGGGCCAGGACGACGATGGCGGCAATGGGACGCATGGGCAACGCTCCTTACAGGTTCTGGACCAGGAAACTCAGGATCATGCGCCGGCTGATCTCGCCGACGAGCACGCCGTTGGGATCGATGACCGGCAGCGCGGTGATGCCCTTTTCCACGATCAGCTCGCTGGCCATGACAAACAGGTCTTCGGGATGGGCGAACGGATAGTCCGAATCCATGAGGTTGCCGACCGGCGTGTCGGAAATGGCGGCCATGTTGTGGCGCAGGGCATCGAGCAGGTCCTCGCGTTCGTCGAGCAGTCCGGCCTTGGCCTGTCCGGTCACGGCCGGCGGCACGATGATCGAAAGGAAACTGTGGATGGTGACCACGCCGAGCAGCCTGTCGCAGTGGTCCACCACGTAGGTGTTGCGAAAGACGTGGGCCATGCCGCCATACCAGATCAGCACGTTTCCGACCGGGGCTTCAGGGCGCACCTTGATCAGCGTGGTGCGCATAATTTCGGCTATCTGCATGGGATGCTCCGGCCTCGTTTTTGTGAAAAAAAGTACGAAATACATAGCAGGCCCGACAGCCGGCGTAAAGCGTCCCCTGGCGGATATGCCAAGATCGTACAAGATGGCGGCCCCGGCCCATGGCAGGATGCGGCCATACATCCACCCTGCCAAGGAGACCGCCATGACAAACGACGCCCTGTCCATCCTGGCCCAAGGCCGCCGCATCCACACCCCGGCCGGCGACAAGGACGCCGCCGCCCTGCCCTGGAACGCCCATCCCGCCTTTGCCGGAGTGGCGCTCAAGCATCTGGTCGCCGGGGCCGACACCGGCGGCGCGCTGAGTTGCCATCTGGTGCGGATCGATCCCGGCTGCCGGCTGGCAAGCCATGTCCACGCCGGCCAATGGGAGCTGCACGAGGTGGTCGGCGGTTCCGGCACAGCCGGCCTGGACGGGAAGGCCGCCGACTACCGGCCGGGCGTGATGGCCGTCATTCCCCAGGGCGCGCCCCACGAGGTCACGGCCGGCGACGAGGGCCTGTACCTCTTTGCCAAGTTCTTCCCGGCCCTGCTATAAGGAGGCCGGCCGCGGCGAAACCCCTTCCCGGCGCGGCCAGGGAGCGCCATGCCGCCGCACGCCGTCCTTGAGGTCTTTCGCCACCCTGCCCTGCCCGGCCTGGAAGCCGTGTACGGGGCGGGGGTGGCGGCGGACATCGCCCGCCACGCCCACCGCAAGCTGGTGGTGGGGCTTTGCCTGTCGGGCGGCCGGCGCATTGTTTCCGCCGGGGGGCAGATCCTCGCCGGCCCGGGCGAGGGGTTCTGCATCCCGCCCGGAGCGGCCCATGCCTGCGGCCCGGCCGGGGCTTCGGGCCATTCCTATCTGGCTCTGGCCGTGGACCCGGCCCTGCTCGCCCCGGGCCGCCGGCAGCCGTCGCCCCGGCTGCCGGCCCCCCGCTGCTGGCGCGATGCCGGCGCGGCCGCGCTTTGCCGCCTCCTGGCCGGGGCCGTGGCCCGGGGCGACGGTTGCGCCCCGGACCTGCTCCGGGAACTGGCCGACAGGCTCGACGTGCAGGCCCCGCCGCCGCCCCGGCCCCATCCGGCCACGCTCCGGGCCATGGCCGTCATCGACGCCGCGCCCCAGGCGGCCCCGCCCCTGGCCGATCTGGCCCGGCTGGCCGGCGTCAGCCCCTTCCATCTGGAACGCCTGTTCGCCCGCAACCTTGGCGTCCCTCCCGGCGAATACGCCCTCGCCCGCCGGGTCGCCCTGGCCGCCGCCCGCATCGCGGCCGGCGACGGTCTGGCCGAGGCCGCCCTGGCGGCCGGCTTTTACGACCAAAGCCACCTGACGCGCCACTTCCGCCGCAGAATGGGCGTGACGCCGGGGGGATACGGGAGGAGGCCGTCAGAGGCCGCAACATGACCCGGGGCAAGATGACCCCGCCGTTCCGGCCTGCGACGGCAGGACCGGCCGCACCATTGCCCCGCGGGACTTTACTTTCGCGACGGTCTATTTATCATGTCCGGATGGAACCTGTGACCACAGCCAGGAGCCCCGCCATGTCCGCCGAGCCCGACCAGACCTGCTTCGCCCCTTCCGAGCGGGCCGACGTCGACGCCATCGAGCGCCAGTTCTCCATCCTGTCCGGCCACGAGATCCCGGTGGTGCTCAATGCCATGCCCATTATCGCCATGGTGCTCAACCGCTGCCGGCAGGTCGTGTTCGGCAACCGCAAGTTTGTCGAGGCGCTCGGCGTGCCGGACATCCGGGAGGCGCTCGGCAAACGCCCGGGCGAGGCCTTTCGCTGCATCCATGCCGCCAAGGCCCCGGGCGGCTGCGGCACGAGCGAATTCTGCGCCCATTGCGGGGCCGTGCGCTCCATCCTCCTCGGGCTGGCCGGCCGGGAAAACGTCCAGGAATGCAACATCAACCGGAAACTGGGCGACAGCATCGAGGCCCTGGACCTCCGGGTGTCCTCCGCCCCGCTTGCCCTGGACGACGAACATTTCCTCATTTTTTCCATCACCGACGTCAGCCACGAAAAACGCCGCCGCACCCTGGAGCGCATCTTTTTCCACGACATGCTCAACACCGTGGGCGGCGTCCAGGGATTGCTGGAATTTCTGGTCGACGAGGTCCCGGGGGACCTGCGCGCCGATGCCCAGCTCATCTACCGGGCCGTGGTGCAGCTCACCGACGAGATCACCTACCAGAAGCAGTTGCTGGCAGCCGAGACCAACGAGCTGGAAACCAACATGACGCCGCTTCGCGCCGCCGACATCCTGGAGGTGACGGCAGCCACCTTCCAAAACGGCGAACAGGCCCGGGGCAAACTGATCGAAACCTGCGACAACTGCGGCGAGCTGGTGTTTTCTTCCGACCCGGTGCTGCTGCGCCGGGTGCTCGGCAACATGGTCAAAAACGCCCTGGAGGCTTCGAAACCCGGCGACGTGGTGCGCCTGGGCTGCAATCCCGATGCGGCCGCAGTGGAATTCTGGGTGCGAAACGAGGGGCTGATCCCCCGCAGCGTCCAGCTGCGCATCTTCAACCGCTCCTTCTCCACCAAGGGCCTGGGCCGGGGCCTTGGCGCCTACAGCATCAAACTGCTGACCGAACGCTACCTGGGCGGGACGGCCGGTTTCGAATCCACGGCCGAAGGGGGGACCATTTTCCGGGTCCGCCTGCCCCGGGGAGCCGGGCAGCCCCCTGTCCCGAAGCCGGCTGTCTGAGCCGCAACGCCCCGTCGGTTGCCCCCGGGCAGGCGGCGGACATGGCGCTGCCGCCGGCGCAGGCAAAGCCGTAACCGCCCGGGACGACGGACGTTGCGGCAGACGCGCAAGACCGCTCCCGGCAAACGCCCGCCGCCCGGGGCACGCCCAGGCCACGCCAGAAGGGCTGCCGGCCAGGGCGCGTCAGCCGGCGAAAATCCGCAGGAACCCGACCCGGCGCAGGGCAACGACGACCAGGAACGATCCCAGAAAACAGATCGCCGACACGAGCGGTATCGTCAGCCATACGGATGCGGCGTTTACGGACAGGATGTAGCGGTGCACGTATTTGAGGACAAGGATGTGCACAAGATAGATGCCGTAGGTCGCGCCGGACAAGGCGTGCAGGCACTGCCGGCAGCGTGCGACGCGGACATCCTTGAGCGCGCAGAAAAGCAGGACGGACGACAGGAAGACCGGGATTGAAAAGAAATCCATGAACATCGCATCCGGCCGGCCCAGCGCATGCGAAGAGGCATACGTCGCCGCAACGGCAAGGGCCGAGCCGGCCAGGGACAGGCAGAGCAGAAGCCCCGGCCGGGGAAAAGACGCCGCCTTCAGAAATCCCCCCAGGAACACGTAGCCGGCATAGCCGACAAACATGGACAGGCCGTACAGGTCAACGATGTTGTACGGCAGGTTCAGGCTGTTTTTGAGCGTGGCGTACAAAACGCTCAGGCCGAACCAGATGCCCAGATAGATGGTCTTTTCCGATCTGTCGGAGTTGACGAAGATTTTGCCCAGAAACGGCATGGCCGCATAGACGCCGATCAACAGATACACGTACCATAGATGGAACTCGACGGAACCGCCCAGGATACGGCCGGCATACTGCGACAGCGGCGCATTCTTGTCATACAGGTACAGGCAGGAAAAAAACACAAACGGCGGCAGTATCCTGGCAAAGCGCCTTGCATAAAAGGACGCCGCATCCTCCTTCTTATCGAGCAGCAGGAAGCCCGATATCATGAAAAAGACCGGCACGCAGGAATGCGCCCAGGCATTGTACACGATCGACGGCAGCCAGTCCGGCGAGAACGACACGAACAGGCTGCAGGAGACATGGACCATGACGACCATGAAGCAGGCCGCAACCCGGAGGAGATGGATGCCGTCGTAAGAGGTTTCCCGACTGTTCGCAGCAGATTCCTGTTGTTTTTCGCGCAACGCCACCAAAATCTCCCCACCCGTCCCATAAGCTGTTTCCCAAACGCCTCCCCCCGGCCGCTGTCGCAGCCGGAGGGAGGCCGCAGTCCCCGGCCCGATCCGTCGGCTATTTCAGGGCCAGCACCAGCCGGATGCAGGAAAGCGGCGCGCCGATGCGGTCCGGCCGGTGCTCGGCCGCCTGGGCCAGGGCGTCGTAGGCCCGCTCCAGCAGAAAGCTTTTAAGGAGCAGCAGCCGGGCCCGGCGGGGCGGCAGAATGGGCGAATCGCCCACCTCGGCCGCGTAGGCCCCGAAAAAAGCCCGCGACATGGCCTCGGCCCAGGGCCAGGCCCACTGCCAGGCCGAAAAGCCGGCCTTGCCCGCGTCCTCGGGATGAGCCGCGGCAAAACGCCCCACCCCCTCCTCGCCGGCGGCGTAAAACGAATAGAACATGCCGGCCACGTCGCGCAGGGCCGAGCGCAAAAGCCGCCGCTCGCCAAGGGTGCGCCTCGGGTCGCCCTCGAAATCCGTAATCACAAAATCCTTGCCCGTAAACAGCAGTTGCTCCAGCCGGTAGTCGCCATGGATACGGATTTTGGACGTGACGACCAGGGCGTCGAGCAGCCCGGCAATGGCGGCCAGGGCCTCCCCTTCGGCGGCGATGGCGTCGGCGGCTTCCTGGCGCAGCCCGGCCGGCACCGAGCCGAGATGCCGTTTGAGCTGGGCCGTGGCCCGACGGATGCCGTTGCGGATGGCCTGATACACCGAGCGCTGGTAGAGCCGGGTGAACGGTTCCGGGGCGAACGCCCCGCCGCCCCGGGCCAGGGCGAGGTGCATCTGGGCCGTACGCCGGCCGAGCAGCCGGGCCATTTCCTGGTAGAACTCGTCGGACACGCCGGCTATGTCGCCGCTGTCTCCGGAAGACGCCGGGGCCGGCGCGTCGCCGGACGCGGCCTGAGCCCGGCGCTGCTCGAAATGCCGGTCCAGATGCTCCAGGGTGTAGGCCAGGCCGTCCCGGGCCTCGGCCACATACTCCTGGACCGTGGCCACGACGACGGCCTCGCCCCCGCCTTTGGGCCGGTATTCGACGACGCCGAGGAGCCTTGGCACATGGGCAAATCCCCCCGGGCCGGACAGATGGCGCAGCAGTTCGGCCTCGGGATGGGGGCCGCTATCGAGGCCGGCGTAAAACTTGAAAAAGAGCCTGGCGTCAAAGCCCATGAGGACGTTTTGCTGACCGTCCTCAACCATTCGCGACAGTACACAGCCGCCGTCGCATGGGTCCCGGGGGTAGCCGGGTTCCGGCAGGGCGAGGAGCGTTCCGGCCCCGCCGCGAAGCCGGGCCTTCCGGCCCACGGCCTCGGGCCACCAGGACCGCAGCCCGGGCAGGCTGAACCCGTTGACCAGGGCCGCCTCCCGGCCGGCATGGACAATGCGGGCCACCATGGACCGGGGGTCGTCCCGCGCTACGCCATCAGCCTCCTCGGGCGAGGCCAGGGCCAAAACGAACGGCGAAAACCAGGATTCGCCGGTTGCGCCGTGGGTCTCCAGCAGCAGCATCCAGGCCGTGCGGCCGCGCGGGCCGATGGAGACGGCGTCCACGATGTCCACCCGCTGGGCCCCGGCCAGACGGGCCCCGGCAAAGCCCACCCGCCGGGCATGGCCGGGCAGCAATTCCTCGGCCAGGGCCTTGCGCTGGGCCGGGCCGAGTACGCTGGCCAGGGTCTGGGGGAACTCCAGGCGCGGGACCGGAGCCGCGCCCAGGGGCAGGCTGGCCTCCTCCCGCTCCAGGCGCAGCCAGAAGTAGGCATGATGGGCCAGGGGCAGCACGTACGGAGCCCCGGTCACGACCGGAAAGCGCGTGCCGGAAAAGACGTCCACCGGCGTGGCCCCGGCAAACCGCGACAGGTCCATCTCCGCCACCTGGGAAAACCGCGACAGGTTGACCACCACCAGGATGACCTCGTCCCGGTACGACCGGGTGAAGACGAGGACCTTGTTGTTCTCGGACCGCAAGAACTCGATGTCGCCGCGCCCCATGGCCGGCAGGCGCTTTCGCAGGGCGATCATCCGGCGCATCCACCACAGGAGCGAGGACAGGTTGCCCTCCTGGTTCTCCACGTTGACGGCTTCGTAGTGGTACTGCGGGTCGATGACCACGGGCAGGTAGAGATTTTGCGGATTGGCCCGGGAAAACCCGGCGTTGCGGTCCGGGCTCCACTGCATGGGCGTGCGCACGCCGTCCCGGTCGCCCAGGTGGAAATTGTCGCCCATGCCGATCTCGTCGCCATAGTAGAGGATGGGCGTGCCGGGAAAGGAAAAGAGCAGGAAGTTGATGAGTTCCATCCGGCGACGGCTACCCTGCATCAGCGGCGCCAGACGGCGGCGGATGCCGAGGTTGATGCGCGCCTTGCGGTCCTTGGCGTAGACCCGGTACATGTAGTCGCGCTCCTCGTCGGAGACCATTTCCAGGGTCAGCTCGTCGTGGTTGCGCAGAAACATGGCCCACTGGCTGGTGGCCGGGATGGCCGGGGTCTGCTCCAGGATGTCGATGACCGGATAGCGGTCCTCCATCATCAGGGCCATGAAGATGCGCGGCATGATGGGGAAGTGAAAGGCCATGTGGCACTCGTCGCCGTCGCCCTGGCCGAAATAGGCCACGGCGTCCTCCGGCCACTGGTTGGCCTCGGCCAGGAGCATGCGGCCCTTGTGGCGGGCGTCCACATGGGTCCGCAGCTTTTTGAGGAAGGCGTGGGTTTCCGGCAGGTTCTCGCAGTTGGTGTCCCGGCGCTCGTAGAGGTAGGGCACGGCGTCCAGGCGCAGGCCGTCCACGCCAAGGGCCAGCCAGAAATCCATCACGCGCAGGATTTCCCGCTGCACCCGGGGATTGTCGTAATTGAGATCGGGCTGGTGGGAATAGAACCGATGCCAGTAGTAGGCCCCGGCCACGTGGTCGAAGGTCCAGTTGGAGTGCTCGAAATCCTTGAAAATGATGCGGGCCTGCCGGTACTTGTCCGGGGTGTCGCTCCAGACGTAGTAGTCGCGCCAGACCGAGCCCGGACCGGCGGCCCGGGACCGCTCGAACCAGGGATGGTCCTTGGAGGTGTGGTTGACCACCAGTTCGGTGACCACGCGAAGCCCCCGGTCGTGGGCCTGACGCAGGAATTCCCTGAAGTCCTTAAGCGTCCCGTAGTCGGGGTGGATGCCGTAGTAGTCGGCAATGTCGTAGCCGTCGTCGCGCAGCGGCGAGGGATAAAACGGCAGCAGCCACAAGGTGTCGACGCCAAGATCGGCCAGATAGTCCAGGCGGCTGGTCAGGCCGGCGAAATCGCCGATGCCGTCGCCGTTGCCGTCCATGAAGGCCTTGACGTGGACCTCATAGATGACGGCGTCCTTGTACCAAAGCGGATCGTCCGGGCCGGGGAAGCGCATGGGAGACATCCAGGGAACTCCTTTTCGTTCTTGGCGCCCTTATACACGCTCCGCTCGTTTTTTCCACCGCTGCCCCGCCGCGCTCCCCTCCCCCGTCCGCGGGGCCCGGGGGTATCACCCCCGGCAGGGCGCGGGGCAGCGCCCCGCCTCCCGCTCTCCCCTTCCACTGCCCCGCCTCCCGCCATTCCCCTGTTCCCCTCACCGCGCCACCACGGCCACGTCCACGCGGCATGCGCCGGCCTTGACGCCATACCAAAACGGTATATACAGAGTTCATGCACGTGATCGCAAAGCCGGCGCTTGTCGCGTTCTGGACGGCGCACCCGCCCGCCCGGGAACCGCTGGAAGCGTGGCACCGGATCATGCGCGCCCAGGATTTCCGGAACTTCAGCGAGCTTCAAAAAACATTCGCCAGTGCCGACTACGTCGAGGGCTGCACAGTGTTTGACATCGGCGGGAACAAGTACCGGCTGATTGCCGTGATCCACTACAACCGGCAGAAAGTATATATCCGGGCAGTGCTGACGCACAAGGAATACGACAGGGACGCCTGGAAGCGAGGGAAGAAATGAGCTGCGCCAACCCGATGCCCGAGCCCGGGGCCATCCTTGAGGCCTGGGCGCCCTTTAAGGACGTGGTCGGCGTGACCGCCGTCAAAACCGAAGAGGACCATGTCCGGGCCCTGGCCCTGATCGCCATGCTTGTCGACGCCATCCGCGACGCAGAGGACCACCCCCTGGCCGAAGTTCTCGATTATCTGGCGGTCCAGGTCGAAGTCTACGAGACCGGGCATGTGGAGATCCCCGAAGCCGACCCCAAAGCGGTGCTCCGGTTCCTGATGGAACAACACGGCCTGCGGCAATCCGATCTGGCCGACTGCGCCCCGCAAAGCCACCTGTCCGCCATTCTGGCCGGCAAGCGGGACATCAGCAAAGCCACGGCGAAGAAACTGGCCAGGCGGTTCAACGTCAGCGCCGATCTGTTCCTGTAGGCGCCGCCGCCCGCAAGGCGCGCCCGCCCCAAGCCTGCCGGCGATACCCTAAAAGCGCATCTTCTTCCCTGGCCGCGCTGCCCCGCCGCGCTCCCCTCCCCCGTCCGCGGGGCCCGGGGGTATCACCCCCGGCAGGGCGCGGGG
>Ga0209639_1003113_pt1 | contig 11578 bp, 11 predicted proteins | sample EPASupsiteHSE605_FD_187268 | JGI IMG/M metagenome (GOLD analysis project Ga0209639, IMG submission 187268) | Bioremediated contaminated groundwater from EPA Superfund site, New Mexico - Sample HSE6-05 (SPAdes) (version 2) | ecosystem: Environmental > Aquatic > Deep subsurface > Groundwater >...
TGCACATCTCTTTCACGTGGGCTCAATGGTGTTTCATCGAATGATTTGAGAGCAAGGGGATTTATAGAAGAGGAGTAATCATATTCCAATTGTAAATTAGAAAAACTAGGTATCTTGTCAAGATTTGAAGAGGCAACTTCACTTACCTCATTCAGTGAGGCAGGTTCTTTTTTTTGTCCAAAGACCTGTGGTTTAGGGATGAATAATGCTTGCCAACCAGAAAAGGTTTCCTTTTCATCTGGAAATAAGAATATTGCTAAGATGGAAAGCAGACCAGCTATAAAAGCTGAATTTTTCACATTATGGTCATCAAGGAACATAATAGTGAGTAGATCAACAGCAACGTTTCCTATCAAAATAGAAAAAGTCATAATGAATAAGCCGAAAGCGCAGACCGAAGCTGGGCGAGTAGAAAAACGAGCGAAGTAGGGGATAACCAGCCATGTATACATATCTAGTAGTGCAAGTCCTCCTTGGAGCAAGACAAAACCTGTGATTGCCATGCGATTTCCGTGGGTGGAAAATATTAGAAATCCAAGAGATAATAGGGGTAAAATAAATCGATAGATGAGTCGTAAGTCAAGATTCTCAGAGTAGTATAATATAGTGCCAGCTATAAGGCAAAATGAAACGTAGGATATATTTGATAAATAAAAAATATTGACAAAAGATTGTTCTATACTAATAATGTTAAAAACTGTTCCACCAGAAATGTAAATTAGACTGATTAAAAAAAATAATTTTATCGGAAGGGGCTGTGCAGAGTCGGTTTTTTGGTATTCAGCCAAGAAGGTAGATTCATCAGGTTTTTGACGCCACATGAGAATCAAAGAGAGAGGGGGAGCTAATATACAAAAGGGCAACGTCCAGTAAAAAGGGACAAATCCACCCAGCATAGTCATACTGCCTGATAACAAAATCCCAAGGGCGAAGTTTATATAGTTTTTCCTTAAATTGGTTATCGAGAGGGTTTCCATCCAAGAGGTATAAAAAAATGACAGGGCGATACCACTCAAGATAGCAAGGATGTTTGGTATGATTGGATTGGTGGAAACTATAGGAAAAGAGGGTAGTATGGCCGTTAGTAGAGGACCTAGTGATAAAACAACCACACACAACCATAACAGGAATTTTTTGTTATAAATAGAACGTATTTTCAATATTTGGAAAAGGACAAAAGATGTGACACAGACTGAACTTATAAAGTAACGAAATACTATTTCCGAGGAAATACCCCATAAGGTACACACTGGCTCTAATAATGGTCCGATAAGATAAAAAAGCCAGAGCCAACTAACTGCCAGTCCAAATCCCAAACAATACGATACCATAGTGCTTATCGACTCCTTGAAAAAAATGTTTGTATATCAATTCGATAATATTCAACGAATTTCCTTTAGAAAAGACAATCTTTTACTTTTAGTGAGAGAAAATTATAAGAAACCACCCTTTTAGGGTGGCTTTTTTTCTGACTTTTTGTGGTATAATGTCCCAAATAGGGATTGTATTTTTAATAAGAAGATTCCTAGTAAATGTAAATAACTGTTTTCATAATTACTTGTAATTTTTATAGAGTTGTGGAAGGAGGTGAATAATATGGCAAACTTAAAGAGAATTATTGAGGTAGATTGCAAAACCGCTAAATCAATTAAAGGTGGAGATAGCAGTCAGTGCGATTGTTATGTTAATTGCAATTGTGGAAGTAGTAATACTAACTCAACGGATGCTAGTAGTAATCGGGCTTATAAGAATGGCTACAGGAGAAGCGATTGAACTTGCGATGGATCAAGAGTGCTATTAAAAATAATTGATAATCACTCGTACAAGTCCTCCTTTTTTGGAGGACTTGTATATATTCCCTTAGGTTGTTCTCTAGTATTTTTAAAATAATAAAATTATCCATCTCGTATTTTAAAAGAAATTCATTGAATTTTTAGGAGGTTTTGTAATTGTGTACTAGCAAATATCATGGACTGAAGTCAATAAGTAAAGAAATAGTTATTTTATTTGAAAAAGAATATCCATTAGTATGTTTGTTTGATTATGGCAATGATGTCTTACTCTATGATGCAAAACCACATTTTGCATGTGTTCTTTCGTGTAACGAGCTGGAGGTTTTGGCTGATTTTCTACAGGATATCCCGGAAGATAGAATCATTATGAATTATTCGAGTAATTTCGAGTCTGGATATCTTAAGCAATTGCTCTTAAAATATCATGAATTAAGATCCTGCGGGATATTATTGAAAGGACCAATCAATGAAATTTCGTCAGTGGATCGTAATGATCTCAAGAAGCAATTACAGTATTTTGATGAAAATATCATGTTGCGGAAGTTTTGCCTTGAAGTGACAGAGGACTGTAACTTTAGGTGCACTTATTGCCAAAATACAATATCAACTGAATTTCGAAAACATTCTAAAACTAATATGACAAAAGAGATGGCCTTTAAAGGCATTGATTATTATTTTGCTAAGTATACTCAGCTCTATTCTAAATTGTCAGACGAAAAACAAGAATTGTTGCGGCAAATTGCGCCACCTACCTTATCGTGGTATGGTGGAGAGCCGTTTTTGCAGTTTGATTTGATCAAAATATGTGTGGAATATTTTAAAAAATTACCTTGGCATAATTACAGAATTAATACACGTGATCTGGTGTTTGTGACTAATACTAATTTGTCAATTATGAATAATGAAATACTGGAGTTTTTAGTAAAAAATAATGTTTTTTTATATGCGAGTCTTGATGGACCAGAGGAAGAACACAATAGATGCCGTGTTTTTGAAAATGGGGAAGGCACATTTACCCAGGCTTACATCAATCTCGAGAAAATAAAAGACTTTAATAAAACCTATTTCAAAGAACGGGTTTCAATCTTTGGAGTTTATACCGATATGCATGATCGTCAAAAGTGTTTCAATTTTATTCGTGATATTGGATCACTTGATTACAGGCACTTCCCGGCTGAATACAAAGGAGTTTTCGCGGCTGAGCTCGATCAAGAATATGAGGCATACAGCCAATTCATCGGCAATGATTTGCGGGAGTTTAAACGCACGGTGGCGACATTGTCGAAAAAAGATGATATTTTTGAAGATGTGGGTTATTTTGATAATATCGGGAAATTTACCAAAGTTACCTATGAAAATCCTCTCGGTAGCAATAAATTAATGGCTCTGCTGTCTTGTCCTATGGGCTTTGATAATCTTATGCTTGCTGCGAACGGGAATTACCTGATCTGTCACAAGACAGACGGATCAATGCCTATCGGTAATTGCGTATCGGGTTTGGATTTTGAGAGAGTGACTGATTTGTATCAAAAGTATAATGCAACTGTCAATAATCCTGAATGTAAAAATTGCTGGAATGTTAGATTTTGTGAAATTTGTGCCGTACCAAGAATGTCTGGAGGAGAATTTCAAAATCCAACCATAAAAGAATGCGATCTTTTCAGATTGCAAAGCCGCTATGATTTTCTATGTTTTATTTACCTTTCTTTGAATCACAACGACATTTTGCAAAAAATATTCGATAAGTGGAATGACAATAAGAAGCGTAATTCTATTATCGATATCAGCAAATTTTAGGCAATGAAAAAATTCACTTTCTATAAGCAATACGATTCAAAGGATTGTGGACCAACCTGTCTGCGCATGGTAGCGAAGTATCATGGCAAAGCATATCCTTTATCATATGTGCGAGATAAATGTTATGTAAATAATGAAGGGACGTCTTTGTTCACTCTTGGTGAAGCCGCCACTTCAATTGACCTTAAGTCAAAATGCGTGCAACTTACTTATGAGTATCTGGAAGAGGATATAACCTTTCCTTGTATTGTTCATTGGGACAACAATCATTTTGTGGTGGTGTACAAAATTGATAAAGGGATCATCTATGTAGCGGATCCTGCTTATGGAAAACTTAAGTTTTCCAAAGAAAAATTTTTAGCTCACTGGATTCCTGATGGGGACGAAGAAGGTTACGCCTTATTACTGGAACCTACTCAAGAATTTTATCTACAACAAGAATTTTCTACTTCGAAAATGAAGTTTTCATTTATGCTATCCTACCTTAAGCCGTATCGGCAACTATTACTGCAGTTATTACTGGGAATGTTGTTGGGCAGCGGCATTCAGTTGATATTGCCTTTTCTGGCACAGAGCATCGTTGATAAGGGGATCGGTCAGAATAATATTGGCTTGTTACAAATGGTATTGTTCGGTCAGTTTCTGCTGATCATAAGCCGGATTTCGGTTAGTTTTATTAGAAATTGGATTTTGTTTTATATCAGTACACCTATTAATATTACGTTAGTCTATGATTTTCTGATGAAACTCGTCAAATTACCGATTGGATTTTTCGATGCTAAAACGGTTGGTGATATTTTGCAAAGGATTGGCGATCACCACAGAGTCGAACATTTTTTAACGTCATCCGTATTAAATATCCTTCTTACGGTGCTGAATCTTATTATGTTTAGCGTTGTTTTGATGATCTACAATGTAACGATATTTCTATTTTTTTTGGCAGGTACTATTTTGTATTTTATCTGGATTCAGTTATTTCTTGCTAAAAGAAGAGAAATTGACTATTTTCGCTTTCAACAAAGCTCGGCGAGTCAAAATATATTAATTCAGTTGATTCTTGGGATGCAAGAAATAAAACTTGGTGGTTGCGAGAAAAATAACATAAAAAAATGGGCAAACATACAAAATGAGCTCTTTACCACCGAAGCGCAAAGTATGGATTTAACTCAAAATCAACAAGCTGGCTGTACGTTAATCCAGGAAGCGCAAAGCATTATAATTACATTTTTTGCAGCGTATTCAGTGATCCAGGGAGAGATTACGCTAGGGATGATGCTTGCGATTCAGTTCATTTTGGGGCAATTGCAGGGGCCAGTTACAGAATTGGTGCATTTAATCGCTACAGCCCAGGATGCCAAAATTAGTTTTGAACGGATTGAAGAAATTCGCCAAAAACAAGAGGAAGAACAAGAGGAAGAAATCAAGGAAAAGGTTGTCCCACACGAGGCTGATATTGTTGTATCGTCCATAGCTTTTCAATATGGAGGTCCACATACCGAAAAGATATTAAAAGATATATCCTTTATTTTGCCAAATAAAAAAGTAACGGCTATTGTAGGGGCAAGTGGGAGCGGAAAAACCACCTTATTAAAACTATTATTAGGATTTTATCAACCAATCAGTGGTGATATTACCATCGGACGTATTCCGATCTCAAAAATAAGCTGCAGTGCATGGCGAGAAAAATGCGGCCTTGTAATGCAAGACGGATTCATTTTTTCAGATACCATTGCAGATAATATTGCCTTAAAAGATGAAGTTATTAATAAAGAACAGTTGAAGAAGTCAGCCCAAATAGCAAATATTGATGAATTCATTGAATCCTTGCCACAAGGATATTATACAAAAATCGGACCCGATGGTCACGGACTGAGCCAAGGACAAAAACAGAGAATTCTAATTGCTAGAGCCATTTATAAAAATCCTGAATATATTTTCTTTGATGAAGCGACCAATGCTTTGGATGCAAGTAATGAATATGAGATTATGAAAAACCTAAATCTTTTTTTCAATGGCAGAACGGTTGTGATTGTTGCACATCGCTTGAGTACTGTGAAAAATGCTGATCAAATTATCGTACTCGACAAAGGTGAAATTGTTGAAATAGGAACACATCAGGAATTGACTTTAAAAAAGGGTGCTTATTTCGCTTTAGTGAAAAATCAGTTGGAATTAGGAAATTGAAGATGATGAAAAATAATCAATCTAGGATAGAAATTATTGATATAGTAACGCGAAAACCCAATTTCTTTATTCGGTGGGGGATCACCATATTTATTTTGATCGCTATAGTTGCAAATGTTGCTCTTTACTACTTTCATGGTTTTATTGGACTATGAATGTGTAGTGGAATAAAGAGGGAAATAGAAAGGGATAAAGAAAATGAAAAAACTGAAATGGATTGTAGTCGGAATGTTGTTGTTCATGGGAGTTATATTTCCTATTACGGCATTTGCAGAGTTCCAAAATGAGCCAGATGGTTTTAGAGACTTGAAATGGGGAACTCGATTTGCGACAGTCAGCAGTCAAATGAATTTCCTCCAAACTTTGCCCAATAATGAAAAGATATATGAGCGAGTGGGCGATGACCTACATATAGAAAAAGCAAAACTGACCCATATTCACTATATTTTTTGGCGTAATAAACTGGCCATTGTAGACATTGGTGTAGAGCATGACTCTCGCTTCGAGTTGCGTCGTGCACTTTTTGAGCAACATGGCAGAGTAGCTAAGTATAAGGAATGTTATCTGTGGGGTGGCGATAACAGTGTTGTTGCCTATCAGTGGGAGAATGATCGAGTGTTAATTTATTCGCGGTTTTTGTGGGAACAAATACAGCAAACCAATAGGCTAAACTCATTTTGATATGCTCTTGTCGTAGATAGTTGAAATAATAAAACGGTCTACTGCAAGAGCATATCATTCATTAGTGAAAGGGTCTGGGATGTTAGTGTAAAAATAATCTATGGAGGGGACATGGTGTTAAAGGTAGGATTGTTGCGTACAGTATTGTTACAGATAATCTGGCTCGTGATGATTAGCGGACTGATATGGCCGGAAAGAGGTCTAGCTCAAGACAGGGAAAACAATATGATCCTGGTGGAAGGTGGGAATTTCCTTAAGATGCCAGAGCTACGCGATGGTCCCGGTCCAGAGAAACCAGCTCGCCAAGTGATGGTAAAAAGTTTTTATATTGGGAAGTACGAAGTAACTGTTGCTGAATATGACCTATTTTGTTTATTAACTGGTCGGCAAGAGATAGATGAACAAGGGGGGGGACGCGGACAGCATCCAGTCAGTAACGTATCATGGCAAGATGCGGTTGATTACTGCAACTGGCTTAGTGAATTGGAGGGATTGACTCCCGCCTATAGTGGAAAAGGCATTAAAACAGTTTGTGACTTTCTGGCCAATGGCTATCGTTTACCGACTGACACTGAATGGGAGTATGCAGCTAAAGGCGGGCAAAAAAGTGGTGATTATAAATATAGCGGCAGTAATCATGCTGACAATGTTGCCTGGCATATAGGAAATGCCGGAAAAATGTCGCATCCAGTAGGGGGGAAACAGCCTAATGAACTCGGCATATATGACATGAATGGCAATGTCAGTGAATGGTGCTGGGACGGCTATTACTGGTATGATAAGTATGGACCACCGGAAAAAAGTCTGCGTGCTTATAGGGGTGGCAGTTGGCGTAGCGATGTGTGTATTTCAGCGGCAGATATTACGGGACTTGATATGAAGTATAGCTACATTGGTTTTCGTCTGGTAAGGAATGTTCAATAAAAAGCTCCGTCGTTTCCATATTCTTCGGAATAACGACGGAGCTTTTGTTTTTCTTTATTTCTGCGGTAATCGTTCTTGCGGTCTGCCCATATCGATGACACTTTGAGTTCAGGAGTCATCGCACGATTGGGTTTGCCTGCGATTTTTAGACTGTTAGGGTTAATGGTTCCACACTTAATGATAGACATTTATGCACCTTCTTTCATAGTTCAATTCATTATATCGTAATCGTGGTATAGATTCAATGATTTTCAGTTGTTGATTAAAAGTATGATGTACCAGACTGAAAGGCAAAAGTGGGCTTGTTGTATGATAGGCTGATGTATTACAAAAGTTTCCTTGTATTAACACTAATGATAATTTAAAATTGACATGATAAGGTAGTCGCCATTTATAATCCTAGGAGATGAAGAGGTTGTTTGAAAAGGTATACATCTTTTTTATGACAGGTACAGGCAATTCATATAAAGTAGCAGAATGGTTTGCTGAAGTAGCAACGGTACTTGGTTTACAGACTAAAATGCAACGAATAAAGACTGACAAGCTGTTGATAGAGGCAGATGAGAATAGAATGTGTGTATTTACCATGCCTACTCACGGTTTTACGGCTCCATGGTTAATGATAAAACAAATTATACATCTTCCAAGAGGGAATGGCATGTCTGCTGTTGTGCTAGCTTCACGTGCTGGTACTCGAATCAAAGGTGTTTCGCTCCCTGGAATGGAGGGGACTGCTGGTTATGTAGTTGCGTGTTTATTATTGATAAAGGGATATAAAGTACGCGGCGTTATGGGGATCGATATGCCTAGTAATTGGACTGCTGTTCATTGGGGATTGAGTAAGGAAAATGCCGAATTTATCATTGCGGCTGCAGAGCCTAAAGTGAAGCACTTTGCTAAAGTGATTTTAGCAGGGCAAGTATATTTTGATGGTGTGGTTCCATTGCTAGTCGGTTTATGGTTAGCTCCCATTTCGTTTATGTATCTGATTATGGCACAATTGATTCTCTCGAAATTATTCTTTGCTTCAGACAGATGTATTGGGTGTGGGGTATGTGTTACTTCTTGTCCTAAACATGCAATTATCATGAAGGGCATAACAAAAAAACGTCCATATTGGACCTATTCTTGCGACAGTTGTATGGCTTGTATGAACTACTGTCCGCATAATGCGGTAGAGGTAAGTCCGCTGCTAGCCCTTCTTTTCTATTATCTTACGGCGGTGCCTATTTCAACATATGTATTGCATCATATTGTAACGGTTCCTGATATTTGGATTCCTATAGATTGGGAGTTTATTGTACAATATATTTATATATTGACGAGTGTTTTCCTTGTATATTTACTATTACATACTACCTTAGGGTGGAGACTATTTAGTGTAATGCTGCGTCGACTTTCTCATACGCACTATTTTCGCAGATATCATGCTCCAGATGTAACGGTAAGGAAATTAAATGAAAAGTAAGCAGGTAAATCATTATTGTTAGGAGGCTATTATGTCACATTTTACGGTTCCTTTTACTCCATTACGCGAGCGGCTTGCAATTGAAAAACCAGAACTATTAGTAGGGTTAGATCGACTGCAGTCCATGATGGGGGAGGCAGATTTTGAGCAATATATTAATTCTTTAAATAGCTTGAAAAAAAGTGATGATTTATTATTACTGATAACAAGAAAGGCCATGTATTATTCGATTATTCAACAGCAGTTTATTCCCATGTTAAAAGAAAGCTTTGATGTGAAGAACGTAAGGGTCATTAGCCAAGGGTAGTGACGGGGATAGAGGAAGAAAAAATAGGACGTCAATCGGATGAACAAATAGTGAGACTGTTACAAGGATTATCACAAAAAGAAATGAAAGAAATACATGCTTCTATGCTGTTAATAATGAAGAAACTAGAGGGGATTAAAAGATGATACGATTTGAATGTGATTATAACGAAGGTGCTCATGCACGTATTATGAAACGATTAGTAGAAACCAATGAAGAGCAGACGCCAGGCTACGGAGAGGATGAACATTGTGAAAAAGCCAGAGCGTATATTAGAAAAGCGTGTCATGCAGAGAATGCGGATATACACTTCTTAGTGGGAGGAACACAGACGAATACTACGATTATCTCTTCCATTTTGCGGCCGCATCAAGGGGCAGTTGCTGCAATTACCGGACATATTGCAGTACATGAAACAGGAGCGATTGAAGCTACTGGTCATAAGGTACTTACTTTACCAAGTGATGATGGAAAAATTCAGGCTGAGCAGGTAAAAAAACTATATGATGCTCACTGGAATGATGTTACTCACGAGCATATGGTACAGCCAGGATTAGTTTATATTTCTCATCCTACTGAGAATGGAACTACTTATAGTAAATCAGAGCTTACAGCATTAAGTAAGGTTTGCCGAGAATTTGGTTTGCCACTTGTTCTGGATGGGGCTAGATTAGGGTATGGTTTGGCTGCAAAGAACAGTGATCTATCTTTGTCAGATATTGCGAGCCTATGCGATGTATTTTATATAGGGGGAACGAAAGTCGGAGCATTGATGGGGGAAGCTGTAGTCATTATAAATGATATTTTGAAAAAAGATTTCCGATATATGATCAAGCAAAATGGAGGAATGCTAGCTAAAGGGAGATTATTGGGGATACAGTTTGAAACCTTATTTGAAGATGGCTTATACTATGAAATTTCTAAACATGCCGTTGAGATGGCGATGATGATTCGAGAAGCATTTGCCGAAAAAGGATTTTCTTTCCGATATGATTCTAAGACAAATCAACAGTTTCCAATTTTACCGAGTGAGGTGCTAACGCAATTGAGCGAGAAATACTCTTATTCTTACTGGGAAAAAATCGATACTGGACACAGTGCTGTGAGATTTTGTACCAGTTGGGCTACGAAGAAAGAAAGTATTGAAATGCTGATAAAGGATATTAAGGCGTTATAATTTGAAATCACATATATTAAAAATGTGAAGTTGCAAAACGTAACTGGCTGCCAATAGTGGGAGCTATGATTATCGGTATGGCTTTTTTGATGTATTAAGGATGACGTATTGGATAAGGGAGAGTAACGAATGAATACAGATATTTTGGAATTAGTGAAAACCAAAAAGGATCATCTGATAAATTATCGCCGCGATATACATAAACATGCAGAAACAGCTTGGACGGAGTTCCGCACAGCTTCTATTGTGGCTGAAACATTAACCCGCCTTGGCTATCAAGTATCAGTGGGTGAAGAGGTGATTGATGCCGAGCTTATGATGGGGGTACCTTCTGAACAGGAATTGATCAACAACCAAGCAAGAGCTATAGCACAAGGAGCTGATCCAAACTGGGTAGCTAGAATGCAGGGTGGTAAAACCGGTGTAATGGGTGTGATGCACTTTAATGAGTCAGGACCGGTTGTCGCATTCCGCTTTGATATGGACGCAAATGATGTAGTGGAAGCTATGTTGGCGGATCATAAGCCTTGGCATGAAGGTTTTGCTTCTGTCAATGAAGGTGCGATGCATGCCTGCGGGCATGATGGTCATACAGCGATCGGCTTAATCCTGGCAGAATTGCTAGCTGAAATGAAAAATGAACTTGCCGGAACGGTAAAGCTGATTTTTCAGCCGGCCGAGGAAGGGGTACGAGGCGCGAAAGCGATGGTTTCGCGTGGCATTGCCGATGATGTGGATTTTTTTGTTGGCATGCATTTGGGGATTGGTCTAAAGGAAAAAGGTACGCTGACTTGTAACACAGTAGGTTTCCTGGCGACGACGAAATTAGATGCAGTCTATAAAGGCGTTTCAGCGCATGCGGGTGCAGCGCCGGAAGACGGGCAAAATGCATTATTAGCAGCGGCCACAGCTTCCCTTAATCTACACGCCATTTCCCGTCATAGTAAAGGGGCTTCGCGTATCAATGTAGGGGTATTGCAGGCTGGAACCGGACGCAATGTCATACCAGAAAAGGCAATATTGAAACTTGAAACACGCGGGACTACCAGCGAAATCAATGAGTATATGTACCAAAGAACGCTTAGAATCCTTGAGGCAGCCGCGGCGATGCATGAGGTTGAACTTGTGGTACAGCCAATGGGTGGTGCCGCTGCCAGCGGAAATAGTCCTCTACTGGTAGAGCGTTTGCAGCAGGTTGCTGAAAAAAGCAATTTGTTTGAAAAAATATTGCCGCAAGGAAATATTGG
>Ga0209639_1003114_pt1 | contig 11556 bp, 15 predicted proteins | sample EPASupsiteHSE605_FD_187268 | JGI IMG/M metagenome (GOLD analysis project Ga0209639, IMG submission 187268) | Bioremediated contaminated groundwater from EPA Superfund site, New Mexico - Sample HSE6-05 (SPAdes) (version 2) | ecosystem: Environmental > Aquatic > Deep subsurface > Groundwater >...
TCTTAGTGAGAGTGTTGTACAGCTTTAACATATTTCATAAAATATCAATCTTATCCGCGCCTTCTAGATCCACTTTTTAATTTTAAACAAAGTAATGGTAATTAGTCCTAGGAAAATCATGATACTTATGTGAATCCAAAAACCAAAAGGATTATTGCCGAAGGGTATTTGGGCGCTCATAGCCAATATATTGGAATAAACCGTAAGCGGAAGCAATACTGCCGAAAAAATCGTCAAAACTTTCATGGTCGTGTCCAGTTTATTGGAAAGCAAAGAATTGTTAGTATCTTCCAAAGACTCAATAGTTTCCTTGACTGATTCCAAAGCGTTCCAAATGCGGATATTGGTCCCGATAAGATCTTGGTAGTAGGGCCGCAACTCATTTTCAATGAGAGCGTAATCTTTCTGCGCCAATGATTCAATAACGGTACGCTGAGGTTTCATAGTCCGCCGAAAATTCAAAATATCTCTTTTAACCACCGATATTTCAAAGACCATTTCGGTTTCATGTCCGGCGAATATTTCTTCTTCGACATGGTCTAACTTCTGGGTTATATGGTCCAATTTGGGAAAACAGGATTCTAGAAGCATCTCCACAATATAGTGGAGCAATTTTCCGGGTGAATGGCGAGCAAACAAATCCCGCTTTTTTTTACTGGACTTCAAATCATTAAAGAACTCGGTTAACTGATAAATATCCTTGTCGTGGGCGGTAATAAGCGTGCTGTCCGCAATCACGATATCCAGCTCTCCTGGATAAGTCGTTCTGGTTTCTTTGTCAAAAAGTGGAATATGGATAGCTAGATACAGGCAATTTTCATATTCCGAAGCTTTGGGACGAAGAGTAGGAGTGGAAAATTCATCAATGATGAGCGGATGAAGGCCAAATCTCCTTTGTACCTTGAGCATGTCGTCCGCGTTGGGCTCAAAAATATCCAGCCACTTTGTTTTTTCCAATTTAACTTCTTTCATATTTTTTTATTTTTTAGTGTTTTTATTATATCAGTATTATTTTAGATTGACAAAAGCTTGAAAATGCGTTTAAATTAAGTGATGAAAAAAGTGGCGTTATTTTTAATAAAATTATACCAAAAAACATTATCATTGGATCACGGCCCCTTGTCTCATGTTCTAAGTGAGCGTCTTTGCCGGTTTTATCCCAGTTGCTCAGAATATACTTATCAAGCCATTGATAAATTTGGAATCTTAAAAGGTGGCTGGCTAGGAGCAAAGAGAATTTCCCGCTGCCATCCCTGGAATGATGGAGGATACGATCCTGTTCCAATACGAGAAAATCACAAATTTAAAATGACAAAATAAAAATGCTTTTTTTAATTTTAGATTTTGGCCATTATAATTACCTGCCTGCCGGTAGGCAAGGTTTATAATTTGAGATTTTTTTAATTTAGTATTTATGCTTACTGACGAAGTAAAAATTAAAATAATAGCAGGGCGGGGCGGCAATGGAGTCGTCGCTTTTAATAAAATAAAAATGGCGCTTGGGCCAACCGGCGGGCGAGGCGGCAACGGAGGAGATATTTACTTTGAGGGAATCTCTAATTTAAGCGCGCTTAATAAGTATAAGCATAAACGAGAATATTGGGCCGAGAACGGAAAAAATGGAAAAAGCGACAATTCCACCGGCGTTAATGGAGAGGATATGATTTTGACCGTACCAATAGGAACAGTGGCGCATAATCTTGATACCGGCCAAGATTTGGAAATCACCAAAGTCGGGCAAAAAATTCTCGCGGCTAAAGGCGGAATCGGAGGAAGGGGTAATTTTTCATTCCGGTCTTCCAGAAATACCAGTCCTGAAGAATACGAAGAGGGAGAGCCGAGCCAAGAATTTAATTTCATCCTTGAACTCAGGCTTATTGCCGACATCGGGTTTATCGGCCTTCCAAACGCCGGGAAATCCAGCCTCCTCAATGAACTGACCAAGGCTGATGTGAAAGTGGCTGACTATCCATTTACCACGCTTGAACCCAACTTGGGAGTTTTGGACGGAATCATTATTGCCGATATCCCAGGACTCATAGAAGGCGCTTCCAAAGGAAAAGGGCTAGGAATAAAATTTCTTAAGCACATACAAAGGACCAAGGTTCTAGTCCACTGCATATCTTTGGAATCTGGGAGCATTTTGAAAGATTACCGAGCCATAAGGAAAGAATTAAAAAGCTACAGCAATGAATTGGACGAAAAGAAAGAAATAATCCTTTTGACGAAAACTGACCTTGTTAAAAAAGGACAAATTGAACAAAAAGCAAAAAAAATCGCTAAAATAAATCCGGATATATTGACAGTTTCTATCCATGATTGGGACAGCTTGGAAAACTTGAAAAAAATACTCATTCGAGTATAATATAGCTACGCCACATTATGAAAACAAACAACAGCAAAAAAATAACAAAAAAAACCAAACTTGAAGCTGCCACTTTCGTAGAAAGCGTGCATCACGGTTATAAGCCTGATTTTGGGCAAAAAACCTCGGATAAGATATCTGCCATTGTCGGCAGCTGGAAGTTCATCATCATCCAGACAGCGGTGTTTTCCGCGTGGATAATGCTCAATGTGGCAGGCTGGATAAACCATTGGGACGAATTTCCTTTTATCCTCCTAAACTTGACTCTGGGAGTAATTTCCACTTATACCGCTCCCATAATAATGATGAGCCAAAATAGATCAGAAGAAAGGGACCGCCGAAAACTGGAAATGGATTTTTATACCAACAGGAAAGCTGAGAGAGAGATCGAACAGCTTCAAATCCAGCTGGAAAAATTGGAAACCAAAAAAATAGACAAAATCTTGAGTTTTATGGAAGATATTAAAAAATAATATGCCAGTTGCAATAAGCAATAATCTACCACTGATTCTTCTTTTTATCGCGATTTGGACCATTCCCTGGAAGGGGATGGCGCTTTGGCGAGCCGCCAGAAACGGCCAAAGAGCCTGGTTTCTAATCCTTCTCGTAGTTAACACCCTAGCGATATTGGAAATCCTTTACATCTTCCTGTTTTCCAAGAAAAATGAACCAGACCAATCTGCCAAATAACTCAAGAATATGTATTGGATTTTTTTAATTTTATTCATAATAGCTGTTTTAGTGCCTGACGTGATTCGGGGCGATTTTTATTTTCTTTCCCAAACCAGAGTGGAGGAATTGATGATTTTCTTGATGGGAGCGACCGCCTTTTTTGTCTTCATAAGAAACGAACAGATAATATTGTTCCACAAAAAAGAAAAGGAAAAAGATGAAAAGAAAATCAACCAGACGGTCAAAGATCTGGTGGAATCATACTCCTATATCGGAGAGGTCAACCGGAAAATGGACATCCTTATGCATATCGCCTTGGGACTCACAGAGCGGTCATTTCTCGACAAGCACAAAGAAAAAGAAATATACGAATCGATCGTCAGCGCCGCTAACTTCCTTTTGAAAGCTGACTGTACTATTTTGCGTTTTGTTAATATTATTTCCGGAAACACGGAAAAAGAATTTCGTTTGGAAGAACAGGGGAAAAGCGGGCAAATAAAAAATGCCGAGCTGACTAATATGGAAGAAAATGTCAACGTAAAAAAATGCCAAGACAGCATTGTCATATCCTCTCCCCAAGCAGTGAACAATATCAAAGGTTTTCTCATAATCAAAGGTTATGATGACGGGGAGGAAAAAAATCCGAAAAACATCGAGATATTAAAGGTATTCGCTTCCCAAGCAATTTTCCTGTATTCTTATGTGAACAAATCAAACGAAGATTGCGCCTGCCCTGAATAAAAAATCCTCGGCTGATAAACATTTAATTTTAATAAATATATGAAAAAAGAGACCATCAAACCATTAGGAGAGAATGTCCTGGTGAAAACCCCGAAAGAGGACCCAAAAACCAAATCCGGCATCGTATTGCCTGACACTGCCAAAGAAGACCGCCCGCAAGAAGGCAAAGTAATAGCCATCGGAGATGACAAAAAAATTAAGGTCAAAAAGGGCCAAAGAATAATTTTTGCCAAATATTCCGGAACGGAAATCAAGATCGAAGGCGAGGAATATATGATCATAAAGAACGAAGATATTCTAGCGATTTTAGAATAGCTGCGCCTATCTTTGAATACAAAAAATACAAAAACCATCCATATAATATGGGTGGTTTTGTTATTTCCAAAAAATTCCTCTTATTTCACCACTTCAAATCCCTTGATTTTCCATGTGTCCAATCCTTCAGAAAGCGCCTTAACATTGAAAACCCCCATATCAAACAGTCTGGCAGCCGCCTTCATCGCCCACAAACCATCTTTGTCATAGACCACTATCTTCTTGCCCAAAGGGATTTCTTTTCTTTTAGATTCCAAATCATCAAGAAATATATTGGTTGCGTCTTTAATGTGTCCTTCGGAAAAATTATGAGCGCTCCTAACGTCAACTACATATAAATTAGCTTCGGTTTCCAGCATCTTTTTCAATTCATCGCAATTTATATAACTCACCTTGGATTGGTCAGTCACTGATGTTGGATCTCCATCTCCAATCGCGGGATAAAGATTTTCCTGCCACTCTGAGAATCCGCCTACAAGATATTTGGCATTTTCAAACCCCTGCGCGACAAAGATCTGGTTGACCAAATCCTCCGCCTGCCCGCTTCCAGCCTCGCCAATAAAGACATAGCTTGCGCGTTTGTCCAGAGAATCGAAAGAATTTCTTATTTCTTCAAACGAAAGATTTTTTGAATCCCGTATATGCTCCGCTTTGAACGAATTCGCGCTTCTTATGTCTATAATCGTCAGATTGTTTTTTTCGTTTATCTTTTTTTGCAGCTCCTCGACTGAAATTCCATTGGCCGGCTCCTTGTCTTGGACAGACGCATTCGGATCTAGCAAAACATCGCTTTTCTTCGGACCAGCGCAAGCCCTGAAAAAAGTTATCGCCGCCACCAAAGCAATCAATGTTATTCCAATAAGGATCGCCTTGTTGTTATTTTCAATTTGCTTTGGCATTATTTTTTATTCTCCGGTTTTATATTATTATTTCAAGAGGCTTCCTATAAAATTCGGATATCCATTAGTAAAATCTCCTATTTTCATATTATTTTTTCCTTCCAACTGAACCTCTTTGAGAACAATTGATCCGTTGGTAGTTTTTACCGCGATAATTTCTTCCCATCGAAAGACTTCTCCTATGTGAAACTTGGATGTCTCCGCGTTGTCAGCTAGAAAAGCTATTTTATTCAGTTTTATTCTGATATTGCTATTTTCCTTTTCCCAAAAAGTAAAAACTCCCGGCCAAGGAATGAATGCCCGCCAACGATTGTAAATTGCTTCCGCGTCATCTGTCCAAATTATTCGGCCATCCTGCCGCTCAATCAATTGGCAGGCGGTTGCTTTGAAATTGTCTTGTTTTTTGGGAATTATTTTTTTTGCCATCCAAAGAGCAATTGTTCTTAGGAGAAGTTCGGCCGATAATTCCGCTAGCATGCTTAGCATAATCGGGTAGGTCGCGTCCGGTTCAATATCAATTTTTTTCTGATCTAGGATGTTTCCCGTGTCAATTCCTTCGTCCATAAGCATAATGGTCGTGCCAGTTTCCTTTTCACCCGCGAGAAGAGCATTTTGAATAGGGGAGGGTCCGCGAAAACGCGGCAAGAGAGAAGGATGGACATTGATTGCGCCGAATTTTGGGATATCCAAAACTTTTTTCGGCAAGATCTTCCCATACGCCGCGACAACAATGATGTCCGGATTTTGAGCGCTTATCTCGCCAATAGCCTTTTCATTAAAATATTCCGGATCAATCACGGACAAGTTAAATTTTTCTGCCAGCATTCGGACGGACGAATTTTGCGGTTCGCGCTTTTTCCCGATCCTTTTTTCCGTTTGGGTATAGACAGAAACGATGTTATATTTTTTCACGATCAAGGCATCCAATATCACTCCGGCAAAATCCGAAGTTCCCATGAAAATTATTTTTGTATCCGAAGGTTTTTTTTCCATAATTAAGCCTATCTATCAATAAATAAAACTCCATCTAAATGGTCCGTTTCGTGTTGAATCGCCCGAGAAAGCATTCCATCAGCCTTGATTGTGATCTCGTTGCCTTTCCGATCCAGGGCTTTCAGCGTGACTTTTTTATGCCTTTTTATCGGCCTATATTCCCCTGGGAAAGATAGACAGCCCTCTTCCATGATTTCTCTACGAAACGAGCGGGATTTTATCTCAGGATTTATTAAAATATAATTCTTTGATTCCAGCCTGATTATGCAAAGGCGGACAGAAGAGCCCACTTGAGGAGCCGCCAATCCTAAAGCATTGCCACTGGCTTTCATGGTTTCAAGCATATCTAAAATAAGCCGCTTGATTTCCGGATCCTTTGGATCCTTTATCTTTTCGGTTTTCTTTCTCAAAATGTCATCGGGATAGGTCAGAATTGGCAGTATCATAACGATGCTTATCAAATTACACTTATCGGATCTACGTCTATTATCCAACCGGCGCCTAAATTTTCCAAGCCGCGCCGCAACCCGGAGGAAATATTTTTCTTGAATTTTATTATCATTTGCTTCCTATACCGGCTCCTGATTTTAGAAACAAAAGCATCCTGAGGTTCCGAAACGACAATGCCTGGAATGCGGCTCAGTGTTTGATAAGCACGCTCCGCCTCATCACTGGCTTTTTTCAGGCTATAGTCCTGGTAAACAAGCTTTATCAACCTTCCAAAAGGCGGATAACCTAGTTCTTTCCTCTCCTTAGTTTCAGTGTCACAGAAAACTTCATAATTCCGTTCGGCCGCCACTTTGATAGTTTTATTCTCCGGCTGAAAAGTTTGAATGACAATTACTCCTGGAAATTTAGCGCCTAAACGCGCCACTCTTCCGGAAACTTGTACAATATTCTGATAGAATTTCTCCAACGCGCCAAAATCAGGCAAAGATAGCATGTTGTCTGCGTCTATGATACCAATTAGAACGACACTCGGCAAATCCCAGCCTTTCGAAATCATTTGAGTTCCGATCAAGATATCAATTTTCCCATCTGAAAACTCCCGATATATCTTTTCCTGATAACCTGATTTTCTTATCGCTTGGCTGTCGATCCTGGCCACCCTGGCGCCCGGAAATAGATCGTTAATTTCACGCTCCACCTTTTGCGTGCCTAATCCGACATTTTTAAACGCTATGCCTTTACATTTGGAACAAGCGGGAATGATAGTGGTTTTGTAGGAGCAATGCGGGCACTGATAGACTCCGCTTTTGTCATAAACAAGCGCTCGGTCGCATTGGGGGCACTTGAGGACTGTTTTGCAGGACTCGCAAACGGAAAAATTGCTCATTCCTTGGCGATTGATGAAAAGAATAGCCTGTTGTTTGTTTTTAAGCGCGTAAGCAATTTCGGATTTTAGTTTTTTGCTTATGCAACTGTAATTTTTTTGCCAGCGCTCTTTTCGCATGTCAACAATATCCACGGTTGGTAATTTCGAGTTTTTGCCTTCCAAGGAAAGATAGGGAAGTGTAATTAGTTTATATTTTTTTTGCAAGGTTGAATAATATGATCCTATTGATGGGGTGGCCGACCCCCTCACCAACGAACACTCGAAGATCCTGGCCAATTCTTCCGCCGCGATCCTGGCGTCATATCTTGGATTCATATCCCATTGCTTGTAAGATATATCTTGTTCTTCGTCAATGACAATAAGGCCTAGTTTTTTGAAAGGCCCAAAAATTGCCATTCGGGTACCCAGAACAATCTTAGCTTCGCCGGATTTTATTTTTTGCCAATTGGAATAGTACAGCCCCTTAGGGATATTACTGCTCAAAACCACGATTTCTTCCTGTTTAAAATGAGCGCCATATCTTTCAATGGCTTGCGGAGTGAGTGTTTGCTCGGGCACTAAAACCAGAAATTGGAGTTGCGAGTCGCGAGTTTTGAGTTGCAAGATGGAGTGGATATAAATCTCTGTTTTTCCGGAAGACGCGGGACCAAACAATAGAAATTTTGAATTATTTTTATTTACAATTTCGTTAATTGCCTTGGATTGTTCCTTGGTTAAAATTATATTTTTTCCCTCTGGGATAGGCGTTGTTTTTTTTATATTGCGTAATTTGGGCCTCTTGGGAACAAAATTTTTCATCACCACGCCAAGAGGAGATATATAATAATCCGAAATGAGCTTTGCCAGCTCAATTTGCTTATCCGTCAAAAAACTTTCTTCAATAATCTTGTCTATTTTTTTCAAGTTCACCCCCACACCAATTCGCTTAAACAGAGGGTTTTGGGCAGTCGCTATTTTTTTATCAATCCTGTTACTTTCTTTTTCAGCCAAGTTGACTGAATTGGTGTGGGGGTTAATATTCCCAAGTCTCAGAAAATCTCTTTTATTTTCCAAAACAATTCCTTCAACTTTCCGGCGAAAGAGGGGAGTGGATACCAAAGTTCCTGCCGATAATTTTCTATCGGATAAATAACAAAAAGATTGATCCCGGGAAAGCGGAATTTTAGTCAAAGGGACGACATCCAAGATAAACTTTGAAGTTTTTTTATCCATAGCTCAATTTTAACAAAATTACTGCCAAAAGAGAAATGACCGGCATTTTGACTTTTTGCCTGATTTAAGGTAAAATTTTAACCGATACGAATAATTTAATTGAACATGAATCATAGAATCTTCATCAGCATAAAACTCCCCGAAAGAGTCAAAAAACGATTAATGAACACTATCGAAAAGTGGCGCGACCTGCCTATAAAATGGACTCCGGGATTCAATCTGCATATTACTCTGGTATTTTTGGGGTTTGTAAGCGGCGAGATATTACAAGAAATTTGCGAGAAAGTAAGAAATTTAGCGGCAAACCAAGACATTTTTGACCTGGCATTTGATCGCATTGCTTTGGCACCGGATAAAGATAACCCAAAACAAGTCTGGCTTTTCGGCCAGGACAGTCCGGAACTTTTGAAATTAGTCCGATCTTTGGAAAAAGAATTGGATATTGAAAGCGCGGCTAAAAAAACTTTCCGCCCTCACGTTACTTTGGGAAGAATCCAAGCCGGGCACTGGAAAAATCTTGCCCAAAAGCCAGATGTATTTGAAAAATTCGCTATTACTATTCCGGCCGAATCGGCAGATATCATGGCCAGCCATTTCAAAACCGGGGAAAAAAATTATACTATTCTTGAAGAGTGTCCGCTAAAATAAATCTTATGAAAGTCTTGGGGGTTAAAATCGATAATCTTTCAAAAAGCGAGATCTTTGAAAAAATAAAGTTTTTTTTATCTGAGCCTAAATTTCACCAGATCGCGACAATAAATCCTGAATTCATCATAGAGGCCCAAAGCAACGAGGAATTTAAAAATATCCTGAACACCAGCGATCTAAACATTGCCGACGGGATAGGCCTTAAATTGGCTTTCTGGCGCCATAGAGAACGCTTAAAATGCCGCTTGACCGGAGCGGACCTAATGAAAAGTTTGCTGCATATTGCCAACAAAAAGGGTTTTTCTGTTTTTTTGGCTGCCAATAAAGATGGCCTTAGCACCTGGGAAGAAACTAAAACAGCCATAGAAAAAATTTATCCTGATCTAATCATCTTTGGAGACGACATTGATATCAAAAATGAAGATTATCAGATCCTTAGCAGCACCTGCCGGATAGTTTTTTGCAATTTTGGAGCGCCCCATCAGGAAGCCTTTCTCAAACGCCAGAAAAATGATAAAATAAGGCTGGGAGTGGGAGTGGGAGGAAGCTTTGACTATCTCACTAATAAAGTCCGGCGCGCCCCTAATTTTTTTCAATTTCTGGGATTGGAATGGTTATGGCGATTCTTATTGCAGCCCGAAAGATTCTTTAGGATTTTTAAAGCAGTAATAATTTTTCCAATAAAAATAATTCTTTCAGCCAAAGGCTGATCCCTGCCGGCAGGCATGGCGCCTCAAGCGGAAATAAATAATTATAAAAATCTATGCAATCAAAAATCAAAATCGTAAGAAATGCTTATCTTTATATCGCCTCTCTTATAAGTTTGCTCTTTGTCGCTATCGGAGCCTACACGCTTCTCAATACTGCTATCAAAACCTATCTTTTGCCCAAAGCCGAAAAGGGCGGATATAGCCGATGCAACGAACAACCGCCAATTTATGGCTTTGACAACGCTAAGGGGATTGCCACGGATATTCAAAAAGAACAACTAGACATGCTTCTCAAGGATTATGAGCGCTGGAAAGAAAACAACACCGGAGAAGAATGCTACAAGGCCGAGAGGCAAAATAATGTTGCCAATGCTATCACAATGATCGTCATCGCTCTGCCGATATTTCTGTTCCACTGGGCGCTTGTGAGAAAGGAAAGGGATAAATAATAATTTATGGAAATGCTTCCAGGCTTTATGGTCCCATTGATATTTTTAGCAATATTAGGAATAATCATCGCGGCTATTTACGCGATTGCCTCGGATTAAGAGATCAAATAAACTTGTATGAAAAAAGGCTATTTCTTTCTTATTCCAATTTTGTTTTTGATGATCGGCGCGGCTGCGGCAGTTTTTGCGTTTTTCATACTATGGCCTGTCATTTCTCTTCCTCTTGATCCAAAGGGACTGGCAAATGAGATCGCCTGGACCCTCAATTATTTAATTTCTTACTTTCTCTTAGCTTTTCTGGTCTTCTGGCGCTTCAAAAAGAAAGACTTCCCTGGCTGGTCGATTTGGCTAACACTTCCTGCTTTAATTCCTATTTCTCTCTGGTTAATCCTTTTTGCCGGAATAACTGACTCTCCGCAAAAAGAATATCTGCCAAGAATATTCTGGGTGCTCGCGCCGACTCTAGGCTACATTGCAGGAATTATTTTTAGTGTAAGGTATTTTATTTCTCCAAAGAATTATGAATAAACCTCGCGTCAGATTCGCTCCATCGCCTACAGGATACCTGCATATAGGAGGTCTCAGGACCGCTCTCTATGATTTTTTATTTGCCCGAAAAAATGGAGGGGATTTTATACTGAAGATTGAAGATACCGACCGGAAACGCTTTGTTTCTGGAGCAGTTGAAAATCTGGTAAGCTCGCTTGACTTTTTAGAACTTCAGCGCGACGAAGGCGTTTTTTTGAATAATGTTTCTTCCAAGATTGAAAATAAAAAAACTAAAGACTCGAAAAATTATCCCGGAATAATCGAAGTGGGGGAGTATGGGCCGTATATTCAATCAGAAAAACTGGAAATATACAAAAAATACGCCGAGGATTTGGTGAGAAGCAAGCATGCTTATTATTGCTTTTGCGAACCCCAAAGATTGGAAGAAATGCGGCGCGCTCAGCAAGAAAATAAACAATCTCCGCTCTACGACCGGCATTGCTTGAGGAACATTTCGCCGGAAGAAGTAAATAAGAAACTGAAAGAAAATTGCCCCTATACCATCCGCCTCAAAGTTCCGGAAAATGAGACCATTGAATTTGAAGACATCATCCGGGGAAAAGTGCGATTCAATACCAGCCTTGTTGACGACCAGGTCATCTTAAAGTCCGATGGGTTTCCAACTTACCACCTGGCGTCGGTCATTGATGACTGTGATATGAAAATT
>Ga0209639_1003115_pt1 | contig 11556 bp, 7 predicted proteins | sample EPASupsiteHSE605_FD_187268 | JGI IMG/M metagenome (GOLD analysis project Ga0209639, IMG submission 187268) | Bioremediated contaminated groundwater from EPA Superfund site, New Mexico - Sample HSE6-05 (SPAdes) (version 2) | ecosystem: Environmental > Aquatic > Deep subsurface > Groundwater >...
GACGAGCCCACCGAACCGCTTGGACACTCCGTTCGTCTCGAGCATGCCAGTCACCCCTGTAGTATGCTAACATATAGCACACTCGGCGATAAACCTTCTGCACGGGACGGCCGGACGAGACGGTCGCCGCCCTTCACGGCGGACCGCCCGATCAAGGTACGGGTGGGGGCCCGGGCGTCCGGCCCTCTGCGCCCTCGAATTCGATACCATTATACGATTCCGTGCCGAATACTGTAAGCCTCTTCTGCCGAGGTAGTCTAGTCCGGGAAGGCGTCGGCCTCGAAAGCCGATGGTGCCTTGCACCTCGGGAGTTCAAATCTCCCCCTCGGCGTCCATTTCTGACTTCGATCCTTTTATGGGTTGCATATGGGAGTATGCACCAAGAGGCCCCATTCTACCCCAATAAAGTACGAGCCAATCCGGAGCGCGCCTTCCGCAAGGCAATTCTCGAAGGGCGGTTGACTGACGACGATCACCGGCTTATTTGGGATTACGTTTCTGAATACCAGGCGATCCGCCAGATCAAAGCACACCGGGTTCTCAAAACCACATACGATCTGATCTCGTGGCGGAGATTCATCACACGACCCTTCCGGGAGATGACGGCCGGGGACCTGTACACCGGCCTGAACGCGATGCAGACTGGAGTGAGCGCGCGTGGCACTCCTTTCAAGCAGAATACCAAGCATGACTACATCAAAGCCCTCAAGTCCTTCGTGCTCTGGCTCATCGAGAACAGTCACTCGATGATACTACGGGATAAGGTCACGGCGATCCATATCCCCCAGGTCGACCATGCCACGACCGCGCCCGATGCCCTGTTGACGGCGGATGAGATCACGCGACTCCTCGACGGTTGCCGGTCCCTGCGCGACCGTGCGATCGTCGCTGTTCTGTACGAGACGGGAGGACGGATTGGGGAGATCGCCCGACTCCGGTGGCGCGACGTCGTCTTCGATGAGTACGGGATCCGGATCCACATCCACGATACGAAGAAGAACCGGATCCGCTACGCCCGGTGTACCTGGGCGCGGGAGATGCTGGCCGCGTGGCAGAACGTGTATCCGCTCGAGGTCGACCCGGACGGTTGGGTCTTCGTTTCGACCTGGAAACATGCGGCGATGAATTACGACCAGATCCGGCAACGGATTAAGGTGGCCGCGAAGCGCTCGGGGATCAAGAAACGCATTCACGCGCACCTGTTCAGGAAGTCGAGGATCACCCATATGATCCAGCAGAACTTCCAGGAGTCGATCATCAAGCAGATGATGTGGGGGAACCTGAACACGCAGGAGTTCCGGACGTATGCCGTGCTCTGTGAGGCCGACATCGATGCGGAGATCCTCGACAAAGCCGGCATCAAGCACAAGGCAGATCGGACCGACCCGCTCGCGCCAAGGCCGTGCCCGCAGTGCCATACTGTCGGCGGACCCACGTCCCGGTTCTGCTCCGCGTGCGGCCACGCGCTTACGCCCGAGGCTGCTGCAGAGATCGCGGACGCGAAGCGCGCGCTCTGGGCCGACCCGGACATGCTGATCGAACTCGCGGCGGAGATACGGCAGCGCAACGCGCAGGAGGCGGCGGCCTCCATGACCTCCGCTCCTCAATTGCCGTCGGCACCAGTCGCCTGAGCCCGGTGTGCGCCCCACAACGTCCATGATACATGTGGGGCAAATGTGAAAACAGCCAGAACACTGGGATTGAATCGGTGAGACAATCAAGAATTATTTCTTCCAAAAAAATAGACGTAACTATCAGAACGGGGAGCGAATGGAGCTGTGAGCGACAAATATACTGTCCTCGACCTTTTTTCCGGGGCGGGGGGATTGACCGAAGGGTTCTCCATTGATTCTTTCCGGTTCATCGCTCATGTCGAGATGAATCCGAACGCAGCTCGAACACTGGAGACACGCCTCGGGTATCATCTTTTGCGTGGCACCAAATTCGAGCCTATCTACCAGTCATATGTAAACAATAAGATCTCGAGGGAGGAGTACATCGCCAAAGTCCGGAATATGAACCTGTTCGACGATAATCTCTTCGTTCAACAGATCTCCGATGCCACAATCCAAGACCTTTTTGCACAGATTGAAACGACACAAAGAAGGATCGGGCTCAGCAAGGTTGACGTACTGATAGGTGGTCCGCCATGCCAGGCGTATTCCTGTGCCGGGCGGGCAAGGGATCCATATCGTATGATCAACGATCCCCGAAACGACCTCTATCTGCATTATATCGCATTTCTGAAACGATATCAGCCCGATCTATTCGTCTTTGAAAATGTCCCTGGGATCCGATCCGCAAAAAATGGGCACGTCTACAAAGATCTTGTCAGACAGGTTGTTCAACTAGGTTACAGTATGGATCGGAGAGTGCTCAACGCCGCAGACTTCGGAGTCGTGCAGGACAGAAAGCGGCTGATCATAATGGGCTGGAAGGACGAGCACGACTTCCAATATCCAGATTTCCCAAAAACTCCGAGCACTGCCACAGTAGGAGATCTGCTCGGAGATCTACCACCCCTGAAACCAGGGGAGGGGACTAATCTCCCGCAGGAATATTGCACCCCCACCACCTCATACCTTCGGGAATCAAAAATTAGGTCGGAAAACGACATCCTCCGAAATCACCATGCTCGAGGCCATAACGAACGAGACCGTGAGATATATCGGCGAGCGATACGGGAGCTCGAGGCCGGAAAGCGTCTGCGTTACAACGAGCTGCCGGCGGAGCTGATAACGCATAAAAATGTGACATCCTACCTTGACAGATTCAAGGTTGTTGACCCGGCCAGGCGGTCCCACAGTGTGGTGGCACATATATCAAAGGATGGTCACTACTACATCCACCCGGATATTAACCAGGCCCGTTCACTCACTGTTCGGGAAGTTGCACGTATCCAGTCGTTCCCGGATAACTACCTCTTCGAGGGAGCGCGCCGGGAACAGTTTAAGCAGGTGGGGAACGCTGTTCCGCCCATGATGGCGACTGGAATCGCTGAACAGGTCCACCGGATGCTCAAGCGCATTTAAATTTCATGGAGCCTCACGATGAGCCGGAGTTCATCCAGAAAATTGCTGATATTCGGGAAGCGCTGATACCCTGGGGCCGAGAACATCACAGGGATTACCCCTGGCGTCACACTCATGACCCCTATCGAATTCTGATTGCCGAGGTGTTTCTGCACCGCACTCGCGCCGATCAGGTATCCCCTGTCTATATTCGATTTGTTCAGGAGTATCCCGACCTTGTCGCTTTGTGCCAGGCAGATCCGGTTCTCGTGGAGGAGCTGCTTGCTCCACTGGGGTTAAAATGGCGAACGAATCTGCTTCTGAAGATGGTCACAGAGATCTGTGAACGACATCAGGGGGTAATTCCTATGAAGCGAGAGGAACTCCTGTTACTCCCGGGGGTTGGGGACTATATCGCCTCAGCACTGCTGACCTTTAGCGGTACTGCCCCTGAGCCGATAATGGATACGAACACAGTTCGTGTGATTGGTCGCGTGTTCGGACTGATCCTAAACGACTCTGCCCGCAGGAAAAAACAATTCAGGGAGATAATGCAGGCTCTGATCAGGACTGGAAATGCGATTGAAATATCCTTCTCCATGATAGATCTTGCGGCGCTGATTTGCCTACCTCGTATGCCATGCTGTGAACGCTGTCCCTTAAATTCCCTGTGTTGCTTTGCCCATGTCAACAGGAATGATATAGGTAAACCGCAGGAAAATGAGGCGAGGTGACATTTCTCAGTCTTACCCTCAACCTTTTGATTTATTCAGCAATCAGAATCGGATTACTAATTGTCAGAGCGAAACGCATTATTTTTCGGAAATGTGTTCCCGATACCGTTGTCTCAGTTCTTCGACACTCAGCGGAGGATCAGTCATGTGAAGCATTGCATGACAGTTGGGACAAACAGGAATGAGATCCGTCCGCGGGTCGAGTCTGTATTCGCCTCCGAGATCCGAGACCGGGACTATATGATGAATATGAATGAAACCCTCCCCAATCTGCCCATATCGTTCGGAAAAGTCGCAGCCGCAGACCTTACATAATGAATCGTGAAATTCGATGCAGGCCCATCTGTTCAGGCGGCTTCGCTCATATTTTTTAACCATCGCATGATAGGATGCCCCTTCGAAACACCCGAGCGGTTCCTCATATTCTTCGACTTCTTCAACGGGTAGAAGGGCAAAAAGCGTCTTTGTGAACAGGACCGTCCATTCTTTCAGGAACGCCTCAGATGAACGAATGTCGGAGAGATCAATGCTCTCGTCAGCGAATACTACGACCTTCAAAAAGAATTTTGTCCAAGGAGTATCGCTGATCACGAGAGATTCAGGGTCAACAGGAATCCCGTTTACCCTCATCTCAACCCCTCCGTTCCTCTCTCCGATCAGACGGGCGAGAGCACGAAAGGTAATCAAGCCATCCGGAGTCCTTCCCATCGACTCAATCAGACGTCGAGAAAATTTGTCAGGGACGAAGAGCAGTTCAATTCTCTTCCAGAATAGTCCAACCCTGACAGAAAAACCATTGGGGGAAGGAGGATCTTCGATATGGTATATTATGAAGTCATCCCCCTCTTCCACCCCAGATGCTCCTAAAAACTTGATTCCCGTCTTTATTGAAAGAAAACGGGAAATGTTATTACAATTAATCTGAGGTATCATATTCGGGCTCAGGTAACTCCTCAACGAGTCTTCTCAGTATCCGTGAAACTTCGCGACGCATCTCTTCGAAGTAATACAGTGTTTTTTCGTTTACCGTCGAATATTCCGCTTCACACAGCGCCCAGAGAAATGAATCCAGTCCCTGAATTGTGGTACTTGAATTCCGATTAGGCAGATAAACTCGAGGATAATATTCATGGCTCCTATTGATTCGAACACTGTTGTTCCCATCTATCAGGCAGGGCTCCCAGAGGACGCCATCCTGAAGGGAGTCGACTGCTTGGACATGGATCTCGCCTGATCTCTCGGGGGACAGAATCCGTAATGTCACCCTTACCTTCCCGTATCGATTTGTGATATCAACCGTATCGTTTTCATCGTCCACCACCTCGATTATTGACTCACGGACCTCTGCTGCTGCTTGATGGATCGCTTTATTTGATACATCGTGAATTTTTTCGGATTGTATCTGTGTATCCCGATTTCGGCCGGCATTATATCGTTTTTTTGCTTCACGCCGTGCTCCCGGCAGACTTTTATCTCTAATATGATCAAAGAGCGATTTATCCAGAAGTATCTGAGATTTTTTAATGTCTATATGAAATTCATCGTCCAGCGTATGGTCAAAGGAGAATTCAACTCGAAGGAGAGTGTAATGAGGCTCCTTGATGAACATTGTCATCCAATCTGGACCGTGGATCAGACGATTTTCACGGTAGATATAGATCCCCTGATATTCATTTTTAATCCGAGCCGCATCGCGTTCCGCATCTATATCAAACTCGAATCTGTTGGGAACTATAAAGGCTCTTAATAGACAGGAGGGCTTTGAGCCATCTGATTGCTCGAATTCGATCTCTTCATCGATCACAAGATTGGATATCTTCGAGCAGAAGGGATCCCACGCGCTCACCGGTTTCCCATCGAATTTAATCACTACAGTCTCCGCCCGATCATCCGCAGGATCGAGGAACCGCTGAAAAACCATCGCACAGTGATCGCTCAGCCTCTTAACGATCCTATCAAGTGCATTTTTCTGGGTCACTCCGCCAGGTTCAGCGTAGTCCCGCATAAGCCGGTCCACGGTTCTCCATACAACCACGGTGCCTGACCCATCGCCAGCTACCTCTTGCAGAATCTCCAATTCCTCTTGTATTGGATTGGAGAGGATGAGTTCCCATCGACCACTGATCGCGACATGATCCAGATCCCATGTAGCTTTATGATACTTCGCATCTCCATTTGCACGGGAGACGAGTGAGAGGTGCCTGCAAAAGGCAGTTGAAGCAGTCTTCAGACCGAGGCCAAATTTTCCAAGACTGGCAGGATTTGGGCGGGTTTTTGAGCCATATTTCATTGCTTCAATCAGCTCATCCCGGGTCATTCCGCATCCATCATCAACGAAAAATACAGTTATTTTTCCATCGATATCCATTTTAAACAGGATATTGATGTTTTTTGCGCCAGCCGCAATCGAGTTATCAATGATATCCTCAACGGCCGTCCAAGATTGATATCCAGTATCCCTGAGACCCTCAATCAATCTCCGCGGATCTGGTGATACCACCACTATCTCCCCACTCTGAACTGTCATTCCAGAATCACCTCAATTAAAACTTAATCCTTTTCCATCCATTTCCTGGAGTCAGCACCGTTTTTGTCCGCTGTACTTTATTTGGGGCATTATTCTCATTTTTTCCTTGATCATCAGGATCCCCCTTATCCCCAGAATCCCCCTCATCGTCAGCATCTCCGTTTCTTCGGAATCTTATCATATAGGTGCCATCAGAGGTTTTTGAGAGAATCACCATATCTCCTGCATTCAACCGATTCTGTTTGATATACAAAATGGTCCGCGTAAGTCGGTACTCAGCTGTTCTCCCCCGACGCTGATTGTAACAGATAAATATGAGGTTCCATCGATTCCCAATCTGATCGACAAACTCCAGTTCTGCTCTGGGATTCACTTCGTTGATGGCCAGCGTGGGAAAAAATGACAATATGGTTTCGTCGGTTTTCGGAATCAGGATCCCTGATTGATGGCATCCAGTGGCCTTGACATCATTGGCGGACAGTACCTTGGAAATACTTATTTCCGGCATTCTCCCTCCACAAATGGAGTGATTGTCAGTGCACGGACAATGTCGCCATAATCGTCCTCCTCTCCTGTGGTGCCCACAACGGCACCTGCTGAGATCTCACGTTTCCGTTCAAGACGAATCTCCATAACCTCCTCGATAGTCTGACCCAGATAGAAATAGTGAATCGTGACCGGCAGTGTCTGCCCGCGTCGATGCGCACGTGCTGATGCCTGATCTACAGTAGCCGGATTCCATTCCGGATTGTAGTGGATAACGTGCGTGGCGCCAGTGAGATTCAGACCTGTCCCGGCGGCCTTGGGATTCAGGATCAATGCTCCAGCGCCGGGGAATGAATTGAATTCATCGGCGATTCCCTGTCGCATTTCCACCGCAACTCTACCGTCGATATTGTCCAGAAATATTCCCGGAAATCGGATTTCCAGATCTTCCAGAAGGATATTTTCCATCTCAATGAATGATGTGAAAATCAGACATTTTTCGTTATTCTCAAAGATCTCCTGCAGGACCTCTATCAATCGCTGATATTTTTCACTGACGGCTGCCGGATCAATGCCGGAATCACTATTTCTGCTGATCAGCCAGGGATGGCAGCAGAACATGCGAAGCCTGAGGAGTGAGGTTAAGGATGCAGATGGGCCACACTCCTCCCAGATACCCCTCCGAATCTCATCATATTGCTGAATATGAGATTGTGAAAAGTCCAGAAAGAGAGGAATATCGATTCTTTCCGGCAGATCTGCTGCTACCTCACCGACTCTCCTTCTGAGAATAACCGGCGATATCAACGGCTCGAGCCGGGTTGCACCTTCCGCCGAGTTTGAAAAATTTCTCTCAAACTCTCCACGTTCGCCCAGATGACCGGGGAGGACGATATCGAAGAGTGACCAGAGGTCGAGAAGCCTGTTCTCAACGGGAGTCCCGGTAACAGCGATGGAAACACGCCTTCTCAGGCTTTTGATAGCCCGGGTTCTCTCCGCGTCGGGATTCTTAACAGCCTGAGCCTCATCAAGAACCACGACATTCCATTGAACCATCCGCAAGATAACCACATCCCGCAGGACAGTCTCGTACGATGTGATGACAACATCAGGTTGCTCAAGATTGCGATAAAACCCAGTTCTGACGGGGCCCCGGTGAATCAGTGTGGTTATTGTAGGTGCGAACTTTTCAAGCTCCCGGCGCCAGTTCTCCAGCAGGGTTGCGGGCGCGACAATTAATGAGGGTTTTCTCCCTCCTTCATCTTTCTCAGTTAAAAGAAGACAGATAATCTGTAAGGTTTTACCCAGACCCATCTCGTCGGCAAGGATACAGCCCATATCCTCGGAATTTATCATGCTGAGCCACTGGTAGCCGGTTCGCTGATATGGGTAGAGAGTTCCCCTGATTGCAGGAATTTGGCATGATGAAGGCGGTACGGAACCATCCAACGGGACAGAGGAGTCGATCTCTTTGTTTAAACGGATCGGAACCTGAGCATCAGAAATATGGACGAGTGAGAAATACTGTCGGAGTGTGATTCTTCCTGATTGTGCAATGCCTGCTGATGCCAGAATTCGACGAATCTCCTCAAGCGAGCCAGCGATAAATGGGTACCATATCGATCCGATCAGTATATGATCAGCAGCCCTCGTCACAGGGTCCTCGACCAGAAATTCATGCCCCTTTAAAGAGGTCCCGGCAACACGGATTGAAAAAGATGCGACTCCCGGGAGATTCCCTTCTTCACGTCTGGAAACCCGGATTTCAGGGCATACCGGGTACTTAGAAATGGTTAATTCGGGTATCTGATCGGAGGGCTTCTGAACAACTATCCCTCGTATTTCGAGGGATCTTCCAATTTCAGCATTATAAATCTCCCGGGAAGAGGGGAGAGTCAGCTTTCCTACCGGCTCCAGGAGGCCGATTGTATCATTGTGAAAAATCCATGTGCTTTCTGACAAGGGAATTACCAGGCTTTTAGTAAATGTGAGATCGGGTGGACAACATGATAAACATTAATGATTTTGTTTTGTCAGCCCAGATCTTGCCCTCTTCCAGACGGATCAATCCTCGTCACCGCAACATAGGTCCTCAGGCGACTGATGATTAGCAGATGATGACGTAAGTGCGGAGATCCCCCAGCCCGCCTTGCTCTTTAGCTCGACGCCCCGCCGCGGTTTGCGGATATCATTGTCCCCCAGGAGGTGTCGCCCCCGGGGGCGGCGCCCAATGTGCCCGGAGCGCCGTGAGCGTGACCGGCGCCTCGAGGGCCTCTCCTGACCAGATAAACGACCTCTCCTCGCCGTTCCCCCGGCAGAAGTCCTGGAGAGCGAGCATATGCGAGAGGCCTTCGAGCGCCGCCTTATTCTCGAGCAGTTGGTACGTCGGCCGCAGCAGCGGCCGTGGGAGGAAGACCACGCACTTCTTCCTCGCCCGTGTTACAGCCACGTTCAGCCGGTTGAGCCCGTAGATGAACTCGGCCTCGGCAAGGGCCGTCTCCGCGTCCGAGACTCCGTACGAGACGAGTACCGTGTCGCGTTCCTTGCCCTGCATCTTCTCGACCGTGTCGATGAGCATCGCGTCCGCGTCCGGAGTGAGCGTGGCGAGCTGCGAGCGTATTGCGTTGATCTGGGCGTGGTGGGGCGAGACCACGCAAACGTCCCTGGCGAAGAACGCGCGGCTGTCGTCTTCTCCGAGGCGGAGGCAGAGCCACCGGGCCACACTGGCCACCAGCTCGGCCTCTGCCACGTTCTCGACCGTGGCACGCACATCCTCGATCACCACGAGCGCAAGCGGGAACGCCGGGTCGAGGAGCCACGCCAGGATCTCCCACTGTCCATTCCCCGTGCCGGCGCGAGACGGTGCAAGCGCGAGGGCCTGGGCCCCGATCTCCTCATCGGTTGGCCTGTAGCCCTCGCCGTAAAGCGTCACGGCGGGAAAGCGGGAGAGGGTATAATTCATCCGCCGGTTCTCCCGGAGCTGCCGCGTGTACCGCGGGTGCTCCCGATCATCCCGGAGCCGCAGGTAGGCAAAGACCGAGTCGTGCAGCCCGGGCAGCCCGTCCGTGGGCTCAGGATACGCGCCGTGGATGATGGGCGGGAGCTGGAGGTCGTCGCCGGCGAGGAGGAGCCTCCCGTCGGGAGCGAGGAGATGGAGGGCGAGCGCGAGCTCCCCCCACTTCACCTGTGAGGCCTCGTCCACCACGAGGAGGTCGTACGTCCGCGTGTCGTCCCGGATCTTCCTGAAGGCCTGCATGGTCCCGCCGACGATGAGGATCGGGAGGGGCCGGACGCCGCGCCCTTCCTCGAAGTGCCTCACCGAGAGTATGGGTATAGGAAAGTCTCGCTCGCGCAGCGGGATATCCTGTGCCGAAGTGAACTTTTCCAGTTTGACGATCTCCACGTCGTCGGCGTGTACATCCCCCCATCGTCCCAGCTCCTCCCGCACCTTCCCGAGAAGATGGTTCACCGTGGGGTGGTTCGAGGCCGTGACGAGGATGCGCATTCGCTGCCCCCGCCTGCTCCGGCCCCGGGCCAGGGCCGCGATCATCGCCGTGAGGCAGTAGGTTTTGCCCGTGCCCGGAGGCCCCCAGAGCAGGGTGAGCCGGTTCGTCAGCAGCTGCTCGAATGCCGCCTGCTGACTGTCGCTCAGGCCGAACAGTTCCGCTCCGCGGCGTGCCTCCGTGTCGACGTCCCCTGACTCCTCGATGCCGGCTGCGAAACCGGCGGGGTCGCGCAGCAGCCGCAGCAGGTCGGGATCGTCGAGCGCATTGATCCGCTGGAGCTCCACGATGATGTCGTCGACCGCGTAGTCCTTGAACAGCACATGCACGACCCCAACCGAGCCCCGCGGAAACGATCTGAAGGGCCGGTCGAAGGGCCTGTTCCCGTTGCGGAGCCGGGCATGTGTGACAAGGTCCCCCCGACCGTCCGGCACGACCCGGGCGTAGAAGCAGTCCGTACCCGCCACCCACGACTGCCCCCGCCACCGGTAGTCGTCGTGGGTGAGGGCGGCCCGGTCGTCCCCGTCGCGCGTGATCAGGCATAGCGAGCCGCCGCAGTGCTTCTCGAAGACGTGGCGGTCGAGTGGAGTCTCGAGCCGCCAGAGGTCCTCGCCCTCGCGCACGAGCCGGATGCTGATCCCCTCGGTGAGGCGGTCGGGCTCGGGCCTGGCGCGCAGCTTACGGATCTCGATCGCCCCGAGCAGCGCCTCGTACCGCACGATGAACGCGAGCCGCGAGAGCTCGGGGGAGGTGAACGGCCAGGCGCCGGGGAACGCGAAGAGCCTCGCCCGCGCGAAGAGCGAGCCGACCGGCACCCGCTCGCGCAGCCCGTCCACGATCATCGTGGTCGCGATCAGCCGGTTCTCGAGCTCCTTCCGGATGGCCTCGACCAGGTAGCCTCTTCTCCTGGGATCGGTCTCGCTCCACGCGGCCAGGACTGCGTCACTCCTGACCATGTTCGAGTAGTCGTACCAGAACCGGTCGCGGTCGCGCACGGGAAGATGGTAATCGAAATGCTCCGACGGCAGCCACCGGGCCACGTCCCGGAGACGGTAGAAGATCGGGATGGGCAGCGCGAGCAGCTGCTGGATGGCCGTGGTGATGCAGACGATGGGGAATGGGACCTCGTCCCGGGGGGTGCTGTCCGCGGCGATCACCGATGTATCCTGGTAGTAGAAGAGGAGGTCGAGGGCGATGGACGCGAGCGCGGGGTCGGCCAGGGCCTCGAAGACGAGGTCGGTGAACAGCCGCTCCTCGTTGGTATCGAAGACGTACGTCTGGAGCGAGAGCGGCGG
>Ga0209639_1003117_pt1 | contig 11553 bp, 9 predicted proteins | sample EPASupsiteHSE605_FD_187268 | JGI IMG/M metagenome (GOLD analysis project Ga0209639, IMG submission 187268) | Bioremediated contaminated groundwater from EPA Superfund site, New Mexico - Sample HSE6-05 (SPAdes) (version 2) | ecosystem: Environmental > Aquatic > Deep subsurface > Groundwater >...
GTGCAATTCTATATTTCAATGATTTCAAATCAAGATTTTTGCCGGTTTCTAATATCATGTCCGCTATGTCATCCATTGCATCTATAGCATCCATACTGTGAAGTGATCCTATACTGCCGCTATGTCCTCTTGTCATTGCTTTTATAAGTTCATTTACTTCATATCCACGCGATTCTCCTTCTATTATTACATCAACACTCATTCTAAGCATTGTACGAAATAGCTTTGACATTGGATAATCCGGTAAAACCTCTTCGAGCTGTACAAAATTCATATCTGGATACAGTATATCAGGATAGAGTTCTCTTCTAGTTTCCATTATTCCTATTATTAGATATTTCTGCATAAACTGTATTAACCAATTTATAAATGTTGTTTTTCCGGAATCCATTTCACCTATTACCAATATATTAGCTCGTCCTTTTACTAATGCTGATAACGTCAGTATTTCATCTTCACTCAGTGTTCCTTCTTTAAGCATATTCTCTGTTGTTGGAAGGAATGAAGAAAATTTTCTTATGTTTAGGTACGGATATTTTCCTACAGGTGACATTACTGAATTTATTCTTGATCCGTCTTCTCGTTTTGCCTCCACTATTGCATTTTTTTGATTTAAATCTTTTGATTTGTCAAATTCCAAACTTCTTCTCATTACTGCTAATGCTTCTTCTTCAGTGTTAAATTTTTCTTGTAGTAATATTGTTTGTCCTTCCTTCTTTAGTAGTATCTTTGTTCCATGAGTAATTATTTCATCAACAATAGTCAAATCATATTTTTCAAGTATTCCTAGACCCCATTTATTTGCAAATATATGATTTGTAAGTTCTTCTATTTTTTCCTTCTCTATTTTCATTTCAAGTAAAATACTTTTTATTAATGTTTTAACATATTGCTTTGCTGATAAATCACCTGCAGAACAATTTATAAGGTTTTGTGTATGTATTTCTCTAAGTTCTTTTGTGCATTCTTTGTTTATTACTTTTTCGTACACATAATTTTCAATTTCTTTATATTCCATTAAAATTATCTCCTTTTGAACAACCTAAATTTTGACTTTTCGTTCTTGAACTCTTCTCCTGTAATTTTTATAAGCAGCGTTTCTATTTCCTTTTTATTTTCTTCAGGAAGTTCTAACTCATATCCATTAGTAAAATTAATAATTTCCGAACAAAAATAGAGTTTAAAATATTCTTTTGAAATTTTAAACTCTATATCATTAATAAATTTATTAACCATTAAGATACTATTTGCTAATTTTAATTTATGAAATTCTATATACTCATAGACATTTGGATTAATTATCATTATTGAAAAATCATAAAATTCTCTATAATGCTCAGCAGTATCTACAATTATGTAATCATATATATTTTGTTCTTTTAAGCATTTTAATTCTCTTTCAGTCAGCAGCTCATGGCTTCCTGAAAAGAAATATATATTATCCTTGATTTCTGTTGCACTTTCTTTTATCGCCTTTTTACAAGTTTCTTTATTTTCAAGGCATAAATATAGTTTTATGTCATCTATTGAAGATGTCTTAATATTATATATGTTTATATTTGATTTATTGTTGTCTATTATAAGTACAGTACCTACCTTACAAAGTTTTTCTGCAAATATTGATGCTATTGTTGTTTTTCCTGTGCCAGCTCTTATGCTTGTTATGGCTATTAGTTTTGTCATTGTTCCGCTCCTTCATCTGTAATATTTAATTTTATAAATTTCATTCCTATAATTTTCCCACTACGGTTTCTGCTTATTCCGGTATAGATTGTATCTTCTTTAATTTTTAGTGTTTCCGCTAATTTCTTAGCTGTATCGCCTATAGCTATAGGCAATTCTAATTTATCGTGTGTTACTGCCATGTAAACATGCATCTCTAAAAACCTTCTTCAAAGACATCATTAATAACACTATAAAACTTCTCTTCGCCATACCTTGTAATTCTTATGTTATATTGACTTTTATCTATAATATATAATTCTTTTAATGCTATATCATCAAGCTCAATTGTTATGTATGAAGGCACATATACTGTATCTGTTGTTGTACTAATAGTATCTTCTATAACGGTATTTTTTTGATTATTTATGTTATTGAAATTTATATCATGTACTTTTATAACTTGAATTTTTTGTATAAATTTATATGGTTCCATAGAAATTTGATTTTCTTGTGCTTGTGATATTGGCTCTACCCATATATCAATATAGTCATTTACTTTAAGATCTAATGCTTTGTCCACTTCTGTCAAAGTTAATGCTATTTGTGTTTGGTCTTTTTTATTCATATATTCTTTGTTTTCAATTATTCGATTGCTGTTTATTGGCTCTCCCTTAAAAATAGGAACTATTGTTCTTTTACCGATTACATCACTTTCTGTTTTCACTATATCATTATTTTTCATTACATCCCCAGAATATCTTTTTTCTTTTGTAATCATATCCTTGGTTATTACTTCATTTTCAGTTATATCATTTACTGCAACAATTACATCAATCGTGCTAATATTTACTTCATTTTCTTTAATTTCTTCATAATAAAAAACAATGCCTGCAATTATAAGAAGACAAATTGCAAGCATCTTTAATTTGCTAAGTTTCAAGTTTAATTTCAATTTTGCCTCCTATTAAATAATTTGAATTTCTTACTACTTTTTTGACTTTCAAATTCTAACACATTTGCTTGATTAAGTATTTTTGATAAGCTGTCTTTAAATATTTCATCTTTTTCGATATTATAAACCGTCTGGTTAGAATAGTAAGAAGCATACAATGTTTCTGGTTTAATAAATGGTATTACAGAAGAAAATTTAATATCTAAATATCGCTCGATATCCTTTTTGTTTAAGTCTTTTATATACTTATTTAGAGCATAGACAATATTGATATTTCTTTCTCCAAGTTTTTTTATAGGGTATATTCTCTCTTCAGCCTGCAATAATTTATATGGAATTGGGTCAACTATAACAATTACAACATCAATTATATTGAGTATAAAGCTTATATTTTCATCTATTTCTTGACTTCCAATGTCATATATATTTATTGTGCTTTCCTTGCTAATATAATTAATAAACTCCATATTGTTATTTGCATCCCAATTGCTAATTTTTTTATTGTTAACATAGAATTTTATGTTATTCTTCACGAATGTATTTTTTTTATTAACATCTGAAACGTTTGAAGCAATCAGCTCTGCAAGTGATATATAGTCATTGTCAGAATCACTAATAATGTTGTATATATCAGCTTTCATTTCCTTATGTGGCACTTCAACTACAGCAACATCAATATTTTTAGACTTAAGCATGTATGCAATATTTAAAGTTATGAAAGTTGATCCTGCCCCTTTACTTAAATTAATTATTGCAATGTTGTTCTTGGCCTTAATAAATTTATATTCTTTTATAACTTTTGTTTCAGGATATTGATTATCCTGGGTAGTAATCTGCTGCTTAGAGTTAATTTTATATTTATTTATATCGTATGAAATATTTAGGTTATCAATATTAATAAGTCTGTCAATTTCTTTATATATTTCATACAATTCTGAAATAACTTTTGATTTTCTCTTAAACTCATTATCTATAAAATCATATATATTTTGAACATATATAGCTTGATTAATTTTATCGTTTTGGCTTAGAGGATATACTTTTATAGGTATTATCATTTGTATTTTGCTAAGATTAAAATCACTTTTGTCATTATATAAAGAGCTAATACATATCATTTTCTTATTTTTAACCAGGGTTAAATCTAATTGTTCATACACAAATTTGTCTTGTGGCATACAGATCGCTATTAAATCTGACATTTTTAATATTTCTTGTGAATCATTATCAGTAGATGCATCAATTATAATAAAGTCATATGCTAGTTTAAGTAATTCAATTATCTTATTGTATTTTTTATCTATTTCAGTTTTATTTTTACCTGTTCCTAAAATATCAAGATTCTCTGATATTTTATGTGTATAAACCAGTACATCTTCTTTAGAATTAATATTGTTCATTTCACTCAAGAATAACAAGTCATTCATTCCATTTCTAATGGGATTAGAAGTTATATAATCGGTAACATCAGTACTGTCATTAAGGCTAAAAATAACTACCTTTTCTGTCTCATTCATCATATGAGATAAATAAGAAGAATATAAAGCAATATTTGTGCTACAACCTTGACGTTTTACAGGAGACCAGAATGTTATAATTTTTGTATTGATAAAATCACCTACTTTGCATGTTATATGAAATATTTTCTCTTTCAGGCAGCATATCTTTATTATTAGTAGCCTTGTAATTACATAAATTATCGTCTATATCGTTTAATGATTTTCTACTGCTTTGAGCTACTAGCTCATCATTAAAATCCTTACCTTGTTTAGGCACTATTTTTGTTATTTCATATTCTAGTTTTGAATATTTTTCTTTTATTTTTATAGCGGCTTCAATACCAGCAACATCATTATCCAAACATGTCACTATTTTTTTTATATTTGGATTGTCTTTTAAATACTGTTCAAGCTTTAGATCTGAAACACCACCTAGAGAAATTCTATTTTGCTTATTATAACAAGCACCTCTTTGCTTTAATAATGTTGCATGGCTCATAGCATCTATTATCGATTCATATACACAAACACTATTGTTTTCTGGAAGAGAATATAATTCTACATTAAAGCTTTTATCAGAACCTGGTATTTCACCTTTGAACTTTTTAAAAGTATTGGTACCTATTTTCAAGCAATACTTAACTTCTCCAGCTTTATCTCTTCCAAGGAAAACACAATTATTATGCTCTTTTTCTTCATATAGGTTTTTGTTATTTACCATATCGTTTATTATATCGACATCAATGCAACGTGTTTTATTCAAATATGCATACATTCTTTTGTAGCTATTATTTTTCTCTGGTAATTGGCTTATTTTTTTGTTTTGATGTTGTTCTTGAATATGCTCTTTATATTGTGGTTTGCTTTCATCAATACCTTTTTCACCAAGTAAAGTTTGCATAGATTCCTTAAAGCCTCTACCTTCATATTCAATTAAAAAATCTAAGGTACCACCTCCAATATTTTTAGAAAACCACTTCCATTTATTATTTGATATAACTAAGCTGTCATGTTCTTTTAATCTTACATCATTGTGGCTATAAATCAGTTCATATCCTCTACTTTCAATATAGTCTAACAAGGATATGCTTTGTGCTTTAGCAATTTGATATTTTGAATACATAAATTTTTCTCCTCATTTTTATTTTAAAAAACAAAAAAGCAACAGTATGTTATTACTGCTGCCATAAAATAAAAACTCCTGTTCCACTGGAACAGAAGATAATTTTTATATTTCAATTCTATAATTTTTTCACATTGGATCTCTGCTTTTTTTGCTTCATATCTCACAAATCAATTATTTTTGTTTGATAAAAGCTATATTTCTTTATCGGAAATCTTATCAAACTTTTTATTACTACAATTCATTTTATCATCTTTTTTTACCGCCGAATTTTTAATCTCATTATTCTTGTAATTATCTATATCATTTTTTATTCCTTTTAAAGTCTTTCTGTCATTTTGTCGTTCGTTTTGTTTATCATTTAAATAATCGCTTATTGCCTCATCAATAGAATTATTCAAAAGCATGTTACTATTTTTCATATACATATCATAGAGATAATCAAGCATATCATAATTATTTATATTTTTCTCAATGGAAATAATAGCTTTAATGGTATCCTCATAATGATTCTCTATATTATCAGCAATATCTGTTCGAATAGTATCATAGTTCTTATCGTTCTTAATTTGATTGATATTGTCGTAATATTTTCCAGAACTCCATTCCCATTTACTTTCTATATACTGAATATCCTTAACCTGTACAAATCCATTACCAGCAAAAAGGAGAGCATCTCTGCCCTCCAAATTTAAAACAACTGTATTATCTGATAAAGACGTCTTTACAATATCTCCTTTTTTCAATTCTTTCACTTTATCCTAACTCTCCTTTATTTTTCGGGTATTCGGATTTACCTGTGGTTTTTTTATTCATTTTAAACTTCATTTTATTGCTTTACATACGGATTTAGTTGTAGTTTATTTCAATTAAATTTTAGTTTAGCTAACTATGGTATATTGACATTCTGTAGTTAAAACATATCTACCATCATCAAGTTTTATAATTTCAACGTATGGTTCTTCGATATCATCCCTTACAATAATGCCCCCTATAGTTTTTGTTGTATCGTAGTAAAAACATACATTAACCCTTTTATTTAAGCTTGAACCTTGCTTTGGAAATAAATCCATTTCAACATTCTTAATACATCCCATTTGTAAAACCTCTCTTTCTTTTCTAAAAAGCTAAATATTAATTTAATATCACAATTTTTATTTAATTCTTATCATTTTATTGTTTTATATCAATACCACACCTAATGTCGCTTACCCTATTTTTCTTTATTGATATGTTCCAATGGAACAGAAGTTATCTTTCTTTTGATTTTTCTATATTATTTTTTATATTTTTATTGTTTTTGGGTTTATTATTATTGTACTTATCTATGTCTTGTCTAATGCCATCTAATGTTTTTCTATTGATATTTTTTTTAGCATACGATTCAATAGAGTCTTTGATAATACAATTTAAATAACTAAAATTTTTCCTTATATCTAACTCTTCATCTTCATACGATGCTGCTACAAGCGAATTTCTTACATACTTAATATTATCTGATATAAGCTTTTCATCCAAAGGAAACCCATGTTCTTCGGCATATTTATTAAAAAAAGTAATTGTTGTCCTGGTATTACCTTCTCTAAAGGCATGTGCCTTCCAAACTTCTGCTAAAGCTATAGTAAAATTTTCTACTTTCTCATCAAGAGAAATACATTTCCATTCAATACTATTTAATTTATTAAGGCTCTCAACTATTTCTTTATCAATACTATTTAAGCGTGTATGCTTAAACATGATTCCATTTAATACTAATTCAGATTTTTCAATATCAACAGTTCTCTGCTCTCCTGCCCAATCATATATATCTTGAAAAATATATTTGTGGTATGCCTTCAAATGTTGATAATCATAATTACCTTTTATAGAATTATTCTCTTTTATCATTGCTAATCTTGCAACTGTTAATTTATTCTCAACAAAATCAAGATTCTTTTATCTCTAATATTTAATTTATTTATAAGCACTTCCGTCCCTGGATAAACGTATGGATCATTCATACAAGTTCACCTCTATAGCTTATATTTAGCGATTGTATGCTTTATAATATCCTCTGTCGTTATTTCCCCATTAATTTGTTTGTTTATTAGTTCTTTATATTCCTGGTCAGGCTCAAAATTATTGATTTTATGGATTCCTAAAGCAATATTCCAAGCCTCTTTTTTCTTCATTTTCAAATTATTGTTCACTATTTTACCTCCCAATACTTTATATAATATTATAACACAAATTGCGTCTAAATGAAATATAAATACAATGATTTTATATGAATTTTAAGTATTATTTTACCTAAATTTCTGTTCCAATGGAACAGTTATTATATTACTTACCTTTCTATAATCTCATTAATAATTTGTTCATCTTTTTTATTATCACCCTTATATTTTCCCATTGCCTTAATAACTTCGCTCATAGATTTTCTTTTATTACTTTCGTCAATATTTTCATTATCCTTACTATCTGCAGACCCATTTTCAAACTCTGTCTCATCAGCCGTTATAGATTCTTCGTTCTTATTAATGTCAAGTAGCTCATCTAGTTCAAACTGTCGTCTTGATTTTTCAGAAAGCAACTGTTCATGTTCAAAAGGCCTCTCAAATTCTGATTTTGATTCTACCATGTTTCTATTATATTCAACAATTTTATCTTCCAGTTTGCTTATATAGGATTCAAGATTTTTTATAACATTTTCAAGCCTAACCATATTTCCATGAGGACTATCACCAAGCTCAATCGTATAAGTACTATTACCTTTTAATATCAACTCATTGAAACTTAGGTGTTTTTTCTTTATAAATAATTCAAACCCATTAAATCTTCCTATTTGTTTTTCTTCAGTTGATGTTGCATTGTCTGATAGTACTTTTATAATAGCTCCTGCATCTTCTCTATTGTCATACGTTTTATTAGATATTATTATCTCAAATTCTTCTTTTTTATTTTGATCTCTTATTTCAATATCTTTTTTAATGTTACCTGTTCTTTGTTTAGCTTCTGCAATTAGATTGGGATATTTAGATTTAAAATTATCCTCCATTTTGTATTTATGATTGTTATATGCAGTTTTTAAAAGTGTTAGTCTTGCCACTTCATTATCTACATCGATTTTTTCTTTTATATATGGATTGCCAGTTGCAAGTGCCTTTATTTCTGCATAACTCAATACTGTTTCGTCTACATCTTCACAGCTTCTTGCAATAGATTTTGATGTCATTATTTGCGATATGAATTTTTGTTTATTCTCGACTATAGACCACATATATGCATCAAATGTATCCTTTGTAACATATCGGTATATATTAACTTCTTCATTTGTATTGCCCTGACGAAGTATTCTTCCTTCTCTTTGTTCTATATCTGATGGTCTCCATGGCACATCCAGATGATGAAGTGCTACGAGTTTACTTTGTATATTTGTTCCTGTACCCATTTTTGAGGTGCTACCTATAATTATTCTTTTTGAACCGCTTCTAAGTTCTGAAAACATATTTTCCCTTTGAATCTCATTATTAGCATCGTGAATAAAACATATTTTACTATCGGGTATTCCTCTTTCTATTAATGTTTCTTTTATATAATCATATACTGAAAATCCTTGTTTTTTGCCTGTTGGTGTACCTATATCGCAAAATACTATTTGCGTTCCTTTAATATCATTTGAATTTATATATTCATCATATATGTTTTCAATGCATTTATTAATTTTAGATACAGGGTTATTCTCTGCATTAGCATTTAATAGTCTCGGATCTAATCCTAATTGTCTTGCTTCATTGGTAACTTTGAGCATATTATCTTCCCATGGCTTAATATTTCCGTTTCTGATATCTTCTGCCCTGCTTGCAAATTCAGACATTATTTCTTTTGTTTCTTCAGTTGGCTCTGATATTATTATTTTGTATTTACCATCTTTAAGTTTTGGAACAGGAAGATTAAGCATATCCGGTGTTTGTATATCTGCTATGTTTTTGAACATTGTCATAAGCTCTGGAAGATTAACAAATTTAGCAAATCTATTTCTAAACCTATATCTAGTTCCTTCAGGAGCAAGTTCTAGAGAAGAAACAACTTCTCCAAAGTTTGATGCCCAACTATCAAAATGATATATACCCATCTTATGCAGCTCTTTTTCTTCCAAGTACCTCATCATTACATACAGCTCAACCATAGAATTACTGATTGGCGTTCCTGTTGCAAATATTACATTCCTACCATTGTTTATTTCTTGTATGTATTGAGACTTCATCAGCATATCTGTAGATTTTTTAGCCATTGTATTAGATATGCCGGCAACATTACGCATTTTAGAAAATGTAGCACAATTTTTATAATTATGTGCTTCATCAACAAACAAACAATCAATTCCTAATTCTTCAAAATTAATTAAGTCATCCTTTACAGTATCAGTAAGCTTTTTTAAACTCTCATCAAGTCGGAGTTTTGTTTTTTCCATTTGCTTAATTGCCCATTGCTCTCCGTTTTCTGATTTTATTTCACTTATTGATTCTACTATCTGATCTATTTGTTCATTAATCATTCTTTGCTGTCTTTCTTTTGATATTGGGATTTTCTCAAATTGACTATGTCCTATTATTATTGCATCATAATTACCAGTAGCAATTCTACTGACAAATCTCTTTCTGTTTTCTTTTTTAAATTCATCTTTACTTGTTATCAACACATTAGCTGATGGATATAACCTTAAAAATTCTGCTGCCATTTGTTCTGTAAGGTGATTTGGAACAGCAATCATACTCTTATTTGCAAGTCCTAGACGTTTCATCTCCATACAAGAAGCTATCATTTCAAATGACTTTCCAGCACCTACACAATGAGCCAACAAAGTATTTTCTCCTGATGTTATTACACGTGCTATAGCATTTCTCTGATGTGGTCTTAGTTTTACGTCCGGATTCATTCCAGGAAAAGTCAAGTAGCTTCCATCAAATTCTCTAAGTCGCATATTATTAAACTTATCATTGTACAGCCTAACATATTTGTTTCGTCTATCTATATCTTTAAATATCCATCTTTTAAATTCTTCTTTTATAAGTCTTTGCTTTTCTTTAGCAAGCATTGTTTCTTTTCTATTTATTAAATACTTTACTTTATCATCTTCTTCAAATCTATCTTTTACAGTTACACTTTTTAGATTTAATGTATCTTCTATTATGTAGTAAGCATTTATTCTATTTGTTCCATATGTTTCTTTAGCTGCAACTGAATTTCCATCAACACCTTTATTACTTATTGACCATGATGCATTAAAATCTCTATAGTTGACTTTAATTTCATCACTATATCTTGAACCTGTGTTGTGGAAGTATCGTGGAGTCTTTAACAATTCATAAATAAACTGTTCTATATCTTGAGAATCTATCCATGTTGAACCAAGCCTTACATCTATTTCACCCGCTTCAAGGTCTTTAGGCTGAGACTCTTCAAGTGCTTGTACATTTATGCTAAACATATCATTTGATTTAGCATAAACATAAGCTAATTTTAATTTTTCTCTTACGTTACCGCTTAAATAATCATCTTTTGTTTCCCAGCCAGCTGCTATATCATTTTCATCATATTTTTGTGGATTTATATATATTATTCCCTTTAAGTCGTCTATCACAGTATCTATATTTTTGTTTGAAAGTTTAGCCATAAATTCAAGATCTACTTTACCTCGTTCATTCATACTTACCGTTAAGGCTTCAACTGAAGTATCAACCTTTTCAATTTTTTCATAATGACGTATTGTTCTTTTAGAGAAAATATCTGCTTTAGTAACATTTTTATCTTCATCAACAATTTCTAATGAACATAAAAGCGGATAATCATTATCTTCCCTAAAAACTTTTTTATTTAATTTATCAGTAATATAACTAAATTGGTGTGCAAAATTATCATAGTTTTTATTAAGTTCCTTTTGTAGCTCATTAAGTTTTTCATCCGTACATCCTTTTAACTGTTCTTCAATTATTTCACGAGTTATCTGTCTTATTTTGTGAAGCTGTATTACCCTTTCTTTTGTCTTGATACCAATATCAATGTAACGCATGTTTGCATTTTCTCGGTAATATATATTTCCGTTTATAATTGTAAAAGTATAATTTTTGACATTTGGATCTGCTGGTATATCTTTATTTACTTTATCTATACTAGTATTATCTATCACCGTTGGTTTATATATATTGATATCTGCTTTAAGATTTAATACAGCAATTTTTAATGATTTTTCAATATTGAAATCTTTATCTTTATTTACTAAAGCTGTCACTTTGCTGTTTTCTCCAAACATGCCCTTCTTTTTTTCATCAAAT
>Ga0209639_1003119_pt1 | contig 11541 bp, 12 predicted proteins | sample EPASupsiteHSE605_FD_187268 | JGI IMG/M metagenome (GOLD analysis project Ga0209639, IMG submission 187268) | Bioremediated contaminated groundwater from EPA Superfund site, New Mexico - Sample HSE6-05 (SPAdes) (version 2) | ecosystem: Environmental > Aquatic > Deep subsurface > Groundwater >...
ACTTAATCTATTTGTTGATGATAAAACCCCTAATAGAGCATTAATTGATGATGTTATTGTAATTAAGATTATGCATGAAGGTATTATGGATCAGATCATAGATAAAGGTTTTATTTTTAGAGAAAAGAATTATTCTTTTTTTACGGCTGGAGCTGGGCAACAACGCAAAGAGGTTTTAACTTTTGTTTCTGATGATGCATTAAAAAACCATAATAATTATCTCATGGGTGGATTAAGTGACGATATAATCAATGAAAAAGGTGGTATAAATACCGGGAAAATGCTGGCATACAAAGCACTTGTAATGTCTGCTGGTACTGAAATAAAGATACCTTACAACAAAGTGATTGTAGTACCTGATTTTGAAACCATTTTAGACAGAAAAGTTGATTTTATTGATACGAATGATGTTAATCTGCCTGTTATTAGAGGGGAGAAATCTATTCCAGTTAATCATATGGACGGTGCAGGAATGATACTCCCTGATAATATTGATGGTGTAAGCGGTAACTGGCAATTTCGCAATAAATGGGTGAAAGGCGCATTGGTAGAATTCGATTTCTTGAAGTTTGCAAAAGAAGTAGCTGGAAATACCATTGTTACAGATATTTATAATAATGACCACGATATTGAAAAAGAAGATATATGGATTATTATGACTCGGAGCCAATTCAAAATGGCTAATTATTATAATAGTTGGAATGATTTCTGCGAGAAGATGAAGACTATTGGTTCTGAATTTATCGTCTGTGGTGTTGAAAATCCTCCACAAGAGGAAAAGGAATTATCATATCAATATTTAGCTACTCTGGATATTTCGGTTGATGATCATGAAACCATTGCTAACTTATGTAAACAAACTATAGATTATATTAAAAGGTTGCACGAAGATAAAGAATTAGTATTAGAAGCATTGGGTGCTACTGAAGATAATAATAATATTAAACCATTTCAAGAAGCGTTAATGATTTATCCTGCAATGCTCCAGGATAGTTATACAAAACATCAAATTAAAAAGGTAATGGACGGTATTAGGGATGCTGCTAAAGGTGGTAGAATTTTAAGTTCAGGGTACTATAGTTACATATTTCCAGATGTTTATGCGTTTTGTGAAAGGTTATTTTTAAAAGAAGATAATCCTAAAGGGTTAATTCCTGAAGGGTACATTTATAATGCTTATTATACAGATACCGAAATTCAAGAAGTAGATCTTATGCGTTCGCCTCATTTACATCCGTCAGAGCATTGTGTGAGAAAACTATCGAAATCAGCAGAATGCCATAACTGGTTTAGGGGTAATGCTACCTATGTTAGTGTTCATGACCTGGCACAATTGCAAATGAAGAACGATGTAGATGGCGATATCTGTTTTGTTGCAACATCAAGAGACATTATAGATCATGTTCCAGAGGGTTGTTTGCCTTTGTATTACGAGATGCCCAAGGCTAAACCACAAGAGATTAATAATGAAAATATAAAACAAACGCTAAAAAGAGCCTTTGAAGCTAATCAAATTGGTGATATTAGCAATGCGTTAACAAAATATCTAAGTAAGAAATACGATGAAGATTTTGAATTAGATATGATTTTTATTGCTAGGTTACAGGCTTGGAATAATTTCACCATTGACTTCCCAAAGACATCTATCAATATAGAGCTACCGAAGAAAGATGCTGAACTATATAAACGATTAGTAAAGGCTAAATCTCCTCACTTTTTTCAATGGGCTAAGGGTAAGAGTGAAACAGCGGTTGCAGAATGTGGTAGTGGTGTTGTTGATCGTATTTGCAATTATATGGAGAATAACGGAAAGTATTTTAGATACAAATATTATAATAATGATATTAAATTTGATCCTGCTATGCTTTGTAGTGGAAAAGTTGATAGGTCATACAAAAAGTATGAACAATTACAAGATTTATTGTTTTTAGCTACAAACGACATCAGATATTTAACTTTAAAATTAAATGAAGTTAAGCAAGAAAGCTCAGATAAAGATAGAGAATTTATCAGTAAATTTGATGTTACATACCATTATTACAGGGATGAGATGATTGATTTATTTGATGGTAATATTGATTTTTGTGTTAATTGCCTTGTTGATATTGAGTATTTCCAGGAATATAGACATAAAAAAAGTAAAGCTATCTTATGGAATTGTTTTGGTTGGGAATTGTTAAAAAATATTAAAGATAATCTAAATAGTGATAGGCCACTAATTGCCAGAACTCGTTTTGCTTATAGACTGGAGGACAATATCAAAATTAATGAAGTATTCAAAAAAATTGAAAATAAAATGGAGCCGGAGTCTATTAACATAACTGAAAGTGAATATAATATTATTGATTCATTTGATGATGATAATGAGCGCATATTATATTATGTTTTATTATGTATGGCAAAAAGTCATGGTAAAAATTATTTTAAACTACATAAAAATAGTAGAGATAAAAACAAGAAATTGAATATTAGTACTTTGAATAATTTGGCTGAAATAACTAATGCAAAGATGATTCTAAAAAGATTTGAGAAAAATGAATTAATCAAAAAGGAAAATGGTATTGTAACAGTTTTGGGTATCGATAATGATAGCGAATTATGTTTTGTTGTAAAAAATATATGGAAACCATTAGTAAGTTTTGCTAGGCATGAAGGTAATGCCATTGGTCAATGTATTATATGTGATGATGATTATATCAAAAAAGGTAAGACCAAAACATGCGGAGAAGTATGTTCAAAAGAGCTAGAGAGAAGAACCAAGAAAGATAATTATCAAAAAAATAAAAATAGTGCTTAAAGAAAATATTGGTAGTTTTGTATCCCTTCGGAAATGTAATGTTTTCAAGGGATACATTGTAGTGTGATAAAAGTATATATAGGGGAACAGTAATTAGTAAAAATGTACGCAATAAAATTAAAGAAGGTGGGGAATTGTTCAAAATTGATTATAATTTTGAAAATCAGAACGGATTGCGACAGAGCCTAGATCAGTATCTAAAAATAAACGGTATTAAAGCTGCTTGGATCTGTAAGCAAATCGGGTTATCGGATCAGAGATTATCGCATTGGCGCCATGGCCGCGAAAATTTGACTGACGAAAATTATATTAAACTGATAAAATTTTTGACACAGAGATAAATAAGAGGGTACTACAATCAGTGGTATCCTCTTATATTTATGCTTTTTTATTAAAAATGTTTATATCTTGCTATAGCGCTAGTTTAATATAGTAAATAGTAATTGTCAATAGCAATTTTGTGAATAAAGGAAGGGTATGTGTAAATCAATGCAAGAGAAAATGTTTCGAATAATAAGTGTTGAGAACTACTGGCAACGTGCCGGAGAAGCAATTATTGAATGGTGGCTTCGTGAGGATAATACTATAAAAATCACACGAGAAACTGTTCCATTTAGAGATTTATGGCTTTAACCTATTTGTATAGAGAAATTAAGCTTAATGGTATTCGAAAATTTAATGATGATTAGAGGATTGGACTTATGGAAAATAACAAGCAGCCACAAGGGGTAATTCCTAAATGGTTATATGAAGAAGTAAGGGCAACAGACCTAGCAAGGGCATTGCATGAGAGAATCAAGGGTAAAGATATGTTTGATTTTAATCCTACATATTCAATTCAGTATCTGGTTGAATGGGCTAAAGAGCTTGTGTGGCGATTAGAAAACATTGAAAGCATGAAGGATGAAAGATTTTAGGAGAAAGGGCGTTAATTATGGAAATGACTGTTAATTATGGCAAGTGGGATGAAGTTTTCAATTATCGTTGGTTTGAATCAGATTATTTAAAAACGAGAGATTACTTAACAGGTTGTTGTTTAAAAGAGTGTTTACCACAGGAGATTGATTTAACTAATAATGAAACTTATATGTGTAATATAAATGATACTTATATGGTTGAAGCGGAATTTAACGATAATGATTTAATTATTCAATATCATCAGATATTTGAATGGTATGAAAAAGAAACAAAATATGGGATGATCCGGTTGTTGCGGAGAGTTCCCGAAGATAGATATATGGACATATTTGAATACATAAAAGAATCTGCTAGTGATTGGTATGATGTTATATTTGATGAATGGATTAAAAGTATAGATGATTAGAGGGATTTTTAATGATGAATAATGATTTAACGCCTTGTGGAGATGATAGGTTAGACTGCATTGACTGCTGTGGGTTAGGAGTGTGTGAGTTTACCAAAGGAAAAGTTAATCCAGATGATTCTTTAACCTTGGAAAAAGCATTAAAACAAACATTTGGGTTGGATTTAGATAAGATTAGAAAAGTTTTTGATTAATATATCTGTCCCCATCAGCTTATGAAATATGGCTGCGAGGCAGAATAAACCTGGGACATTAAAAATAAGGCTGCAAAAACCTCCTTTTATTAAATAATTTAAAATCAAATGTATGCCCTTGCAGACGGCTGAACGGCTTAAATTGTCTGCCGATTTTATTATCTTGTAATAGGTATGAGAAAGAGTCTATTGCTTGATAGTAACATCAATTATTAACTCCTTGCCAGATTAGTAGCATCTGGTGAGGAGTTTTTAATAAATTAGTTGACATTTTAATGGAGCCGTTTTGCAATTTCGTTGAGTTCGAGCCTCAACTCCTCCTTCCTTCAAAACAAAGGAAAAATTGCTAACCTTGTGAGAATGCAAGGTGAGGGGTATTAGTGCAGCAGGCTGATACCCCTCAAACTTTTTAATGGTTAGATTAAAAACAATGAGATTGAGAGGTAAGTAAAATTGATTAAAAATGCGGATATAAAGGAATCTTTAGAGGATGATATTAAACCAAAATCAAAAAGAAATATAAAAAAAGTTCTCGAACGAGATTTAATTGATTCAGACAGCTTTGAAGATTTTAATAAATATGATATTAATATTGAGGAAATCTCACCGCCTCCAAGGGTGTCGGTTAAAACGACAGAGACAAGGCAATTAACCGAAGATAGGGTTAAAGCATTGTTTGAGGAGCAGTATAAACGAATTCAGATGATGATTGATAATAAGATGAGTGAATATAATTATCGAATGCACAAGAGCATTCAGGCTGAGATTAGGCGCTGGTATGAAGGTTATTATGACAATGTTCAGTAGGTTCGGCTTGGAGATGTTTCTTTCGGCTAAATAGAGTAGGTAAAAGGGTATTGAATTAAAAAAGGAGTGATAAAAAGATGTCAGGTTATCGCGTTGGTGCTGGTTATATTGGTTCTCCAAATCCTCAAACATCCGTAGCAAATGAAGAAATTATTCCGAGTGGGAAAACAGTTTATAAGTTTGTTTTTCATTGCGAATCTCAATGTCATATTTCTATTAACGGAGGAACACCAATATTTATAAATTCAGGATCTTTTGGAATGGGAATAGAAGATCTGTGGTTAACATCATTTAAAATTATTGAAAGTGGAGTTGTTTTTACTTATTTTGGTGGAGTAATTAGTTAATTAATATTGAAAAAAGGGGAGTTTTATATGAAGACTAAAATAATTATGGATAGCGGTAATGAATATATTTATGATGGAGATATATACGAAGTGAAGAGCCTGTGCGTAAATGTGCAACAAATGCCAATGGGGGGCAGAGTAGAGATATTTAGAAACGGATTTGTTGACATTGCAGCTAATATTTCTATCAATCCATCGCATATATCTTCACTGGAAGAAATAGAAGATTAAGGTTAAGTCTTTATTTTTCCTATTTTGCAGGATTTTCCTTCTTTCTGTCTAATTATGGTAAGAGATAGAAAAGAGGATTTATTAATGATTGAATACTTCCAATTAAACAATTTAACTAAGAATGTATATGTTGTTGGAACACTTACTCAGGAAGTAATGGATTTATTAAATTTAAACAGAACAGAAACTTCCCTTTTATTGGGGAAAGATAAAATACTTTATACTGAAAAACACAAACATCAATTTGTTTCAGAAGAAAGTTATAAAAAGCATATTGAAGCAATTCCTGAAATAATTATTAACTTTGATTATGTAGCTTTTCATCCAAGCAAAAATAGTATTGAGTATATTAAAAAAATGGATGAAATAATGGTAGTAGCTGCTAGATTTAGACAAGAAAAAGAATTATGGATCAAAACGGCTTTCCCAATCTCTGAAGGTAAATTAAACATTTATAACAAATTAGGAACATTAAAAAGCAAATTAAAAACATTTGACTAATAGGCATAATTAAATTACACTAAGTATAAGATATTAGTGATATGATTATTTGAAAGACGGAACAGGCAGCCGTCACACCTTAATTGGTCTGAAAAGTGATGTGGGATACGCCGCCCCACCGAATAATCATATCAAAGTAATTATTAAGACCTCTTAACCAGAGGTCTTTCTCTTGCCTATCTCAGTGTATGAAGGGATAATATGAGTTATTTATTAGAGCCGTAAAAGGCTCTTTTTTATTTGGAATGATTCAAATTAGTTATAGATTATCTAATATTATGGAGGTGATGCAAAATGGCACAAGGAGATAGATTTAAGACTCCTGAAAATATTGAAAGATTTGTTACGATGGTCATTTTAGGTTGCGATAGACCTGATATTCAGAATGAAATTGGTATTAAGAGAGCGACCTATTATGTTTGGATGAATGATCCTAATATAATTGCTGAGATGGATTCCCGTAGACGTGAAATTAAAGACCAGGGAATGGCATTTATCAAGGGTCGATATAAAAGATACCTAGAAAACATCGATAAACTCTGCAATGATACCACTGACAGGCGTACTTGTTTAGCTGCTAATCAATTCATGGTAGAAAAGATGGATGGTAAAGCTACCTCCAGGCTTGAAGTCGCAGATAATAGTACCAAAGATGAGTATATTGATCCTTTAGATGGCATTGATGATAGTGAAATTACTGATTTAAGGCTGGTTAATTAATCTGACACAATGACATTAAGTAAGATGACAAATGTGATAGTATTGGGGTTAATAGTATTTGTGTCTAAATGCTTGTTTTTTAATCTGACATAATGTATAATAAATCATATAGTGTGACAGATAGGAGCGGATAGCATGAATACTGTTCAACCTTTGAGAGATAAGAAAGATATTGAGAAAATGAAAAGCTATCTTAAGGATAGAAACCCAAGGGATTACCTAATGTTTATGATCGGCATATCCAGTGCTTTAAGGATATCAGATATATTAAAGCTCAAGGTATCTAATGTATGGGATGGTAAGAAGGTTAAGTCTCATATTGATATTAGAGAAAAGAAAACTGATAAGGGTAAAAGGTTTGCTATATCCCCCAACCTTGAGAAAGCACTAAGGGATTATATTAAATCAAATCAATTATCCCCCGATGATTACCTAGTAACCAGTAAGAAGCCTGATAAGGATGGCAATAGGAAACCAATATCAAGACAACAAGCACATGAGATATTAAGTAATGCTGCTGATTGGATTGGTATTAAGGATGCTGTATCAACTCATACAATGCGTAAGACATGGGGTTACTGGGCGTATAAGAGTGGGGTTAGCCTTGCCTTGATTATGGAAGCCCTGAATCATTCGAGTATTGCTAATACTAAGAAGTATTTGGGGATTACTCAAGATGATTTAGATGAAGTTTATATTAATTTGAATTTATAAGGTGATTAGATTTTATTTTAGGGGTGGCCTTCTTTTTGGCGAGTTGCGGAAGTTTCGGCGGTTATCCCTACAATTTTTCTCACAAAATTTAGGAACGAGAATTATTGATAACATTTACCTAAACCCTATATAAAACAGGGTAATTTTATAATTAAATACAGTAAAATTTCACCCTACATTCAACGATAAGTATTAATGACTACAAATATATAGCAAATTATTTTAACACGGGTTTACCTGTGTTTTTTTATGCCAATTAAAGGTGGTGAGTAAATATCCCAATTATTAAAACCAATGACACTGATAATAACGATAAAGAAGATCGTATTCTTCTTTTAAAATATCTATCCAAGTTTTATGGTCTGGAAAAAGCCAAAGAATTGATGATAAATCATAAAACAAATCTATGGGGGGACCATGGTCTAGCTTGGTCATTAGGTAAAAGATCAATTGAATTCTTTTGTTTATATTTCCTTCAGGATACATTCCGTGTAAAACCAGATAATCAAAATAGACAGCTTTGCTCAGTTCATTACGAAATGTGGAAGGAAGCAGAAGATTTATTTATCCATGATAAATACGATAAGCTTTGTGGAGTACTTCCTAGGGGATCGGCCAAGACTACTATTTTTGATTTCTCAGTAAGCACGTGGTTACATGCTTATGGCATATCTCCATATACCCTGGTAGCGGGTAAAACGGAGCAAGATGCAATAGATTTCATTGCTATAACAAGGCAAGCATTTGAAGAGAATCAATACATTATTAAAGCATTTGGAAGCCTTATAGATACCAGGAGGTTTACAGTAAATAAATTAGAATTGGAGTTAACCAATAAAACGAAAATTCAGGCTATAAGTTCTGCTAGTAGTATGCGTGGTAAAAAATACGGAAATAACAGGCCGTTTTGCATTATAGCAGATGATTATCAATCTAAGGTTGATGTTATTACTGGTGAAGCCAGAGATAAAAAATATCGTACTTGGATGGATGACGCTAAATTTGCAGGAGATAAAGCGGTTTACAGGGATGGTAAAAAAATTAAGATGGCAACTAAGTTTATTGTACTAGGAACTATCTTACATAGAGATTGTTTCATGTCCCGTTTACTCAAGGATAAGGACTATAAGCATATACTCAAAAAAGCGGTATTAGTTGATGACGTTGATAAATTATACAATGATGATCCGCATTGGTCAGAGTTTAGAAGAATTTACTTTGATAATAAATTAACTGATTCTGTAGCATTCGCAAAAGAATACTACTATCAAAACCAAGATAAAATGCAGTATCCAGTCCTATGGCCTGATAAATGGGACTGTTTAGACCTCGCTATAGATTATTACAGTGACAGTACTTCATTTAAACAGGAATTACAAAACGATGCAAATAAGATTGGTGAGAAGTGGTTTAAATCGAATAAAACTGAATCACTTAAAATCATTGAATCACATACCTTTGTCAAAACCATGCTTTGTGTAGATCCTGCCAGTACATCTAACAAAAAATCAGACAGCTTCGCTTTTCTTGTGGGAAGTTTGTCAGACAATAGTTTTAAGTATGCGAGGAAAGCTCAACTCTTAAAATTAGATGCTAGAAGTGAGTTTGATAAATATATTGAGCATATTGTTAATCTTTTAAAGGATTATGATGATATCACAACAATTTACATCGAAAAAAACACCTTTAATGGTAGTGATGCCCATAGTTTAGAGCAATATATAGAGAAAGACCCAATGTTAAAACATAGGGATTTAAATATTATCAATAAGCAACAATTAAAGAACAAAGATGACCGTATTAGTGTCATCGTGCCAGAGATAAACAATGGAAGAATTATTTTTAATAGTGAAGACCAAGAATTCATAGATGAAATTATGGAATTTGCGGGGCAGGAATATACCCAACATGATGATGCAGTTGATATTACAGCTTCTTTTTCAGATATGATTTCTGATATTGAGGTTATTAACAAAGTAGAATTCCTAGATAAAAATAAACTGTTTTCGAGAGGAAGGTGATTTGAATTTTTGATGTTGATGCAAATAGAGAACTATTAACTAAGGTATTTAGTAATTTTCAACTCCAATATCATGTAAATATGAAGATGTATCTATATTACATGGGCATTACAGATACAGGACATCATTATAATGCTTCATCTAATGGTTCTTATGATGATATTTTCATAAATGAATTCAATTTGGATGCAGAAGGTGCCGGAAATTACAATTACGTTAATGATCGCTACAATAAGAGAATTAATGCTAATTTTATTAAGAAGTTCGTGAAGGAAGAGGTCAGTTATTCAGTAGGGAACGACATTACCTATACAAGTCATAGTGGGAATGAAAAAATAACTGAATCTTTGAGATTGAATATGGCACATTGGAAGGCTGATCATGATGCCAACCTTGCTAAAAATATGCTCATTTATAGTCAAGCATACGAATTATACTACATTGATAAAAATGCACAGTTCTCAAGCAGAATAATCTCTCCTAGACATGGTATTGCTTTTATTGATAACTGTGATAACGTGATATTCTTTTTGCATATCTTCAGAAAACCTTATGAAGATAAAGGTATATATATTGATATTTATACCGATTCTGAAATTATTCATTGTAATGAAACTTTTAATGAGATTGCTGAAAGGACTTCTCATCCCTTTAGAAGCGTTCCTGTAGGTTTGGCGGTTGTCTCAGAAGAAGGCTGGTTAGACTCACTTTATAAGGATCTTAAATCACTTCAAGATAGTTACGAACAGAATCTTGGAGACATTTCTAGTGAAATTACTGAGTTCAGGAATGCATATCTGGTATTAAATAATTTAGCTTTACAAGATGGTGATCTGGAGGAAATGAAGCAAAAAGGGGTAATGCTTACAAAGGGGAAAGACGGTTCAGCACAATTTTTGATAAAAAATATTAATGATACTTTCATTCAAAATACCCTTACTACATTAGAAGATAAAATGTATCAGTTAAGTTGTCACATAAATTCCAATGAAAAAATGAGCAGCAATACCAGCAGCTTGGCATTAAGAGCTAGGCTTATTTCATTAGAGGAAAAATGTAAACTAAATCAAAAAGCATTGGAAAATTGTGTAAAAACAAGATTGAAAATGCTTTTTACTTATTTGAATAACTTAAAGGGAACTAATTATGACTATAGAGATATAAATATTAAATTCACACCAAATATTCCATCTGATGATCTAACAAATTCACAAGTTGTTACTGCCCTGGGTGATAGATTGAGTTCAGAAACAGCTTTAAGTTTGTTCTCTTTTGTGGATAATCCACAGAATGAAATTAAGAAAGCAACAGAGGAAGCAAAAGCTAACAGTATCGGTGCGAATTTATTGAACCCTGAGAAGGTGTAATAAAATGAAAGTGATGGTGAATGATGAAAGAATATTTAAATAGTATAGGTTGTGAATTATTAAAGGATAATGATGATGCGTTGGAATTTTCATATAAATTTAATAATGATAAAGAAGTAAAATTTAGTTTGTCAAAATCAAATATGGATGGCATTTCTATAGAAGATTCAGTTAAAAAAATAATTGATGTTTATTCACAATACTGTTGTAAGCGGTAATAAGTAATGGCTGATAAGATTAATCCAAATTACAGGAAAAAGATAGAGGATATAAAAGTTGAAGGTGAAGATTTCGCTGATAGTGCCATGAAAGATGTTTATTTAGAGCAAAAAGAAGCGCTTGATGAAGTGCATAATATGGTAGGTAAAATATATATTAATTATGCTGCTGCTGGTCTTTTAGTATTAACTTCAGCACAAAAAAGCCAAATTATAGCCAATGTGAAGAACACTTTAAAGGAAATGGGGCAAAAATTAGGTAAAAGTGAGATTGATAAGGTTACTGCGATACTAGGAAAT
>Ga0209639_1003121_pt1 | contig 11531 bp, 8 predicted proteins | sample EPASupsiteHSE605_FD_187268 | JGI IMG/M metagenome (GOLD analysis project Ga0209639, IMG submission 187268) | Bioremediated contaminated groundwater from EPA Superfund site, New Mexico - Sample HSE6-05 (SPAdes) (version 2) | ecosystem: Environmental > Aquatic > Deep subsurface > Groundwater >...
CGCCCATAAACTTGAACTCAAAGGAGAATCCATGCGACGAAAGCGATCAGTGCTTGACCAAAAAGCCGAAACTGTGAAAGGATAAAAACACCTCCCCGTGACACACTCTCACACCCTGGCCGTTTTCGCCGGAATGGTGGCTGTTTTCACAGCACAACGGCGGCCGCTTTCGCGGCAGTTCCACTGGCCGTTTTCATCGGAATACCCACGAACCCAATGGCACAAAGAGATTCGAATCTGGTTGCCCTCAACATGGAGCGGCCCTGGTCATCCCCTCCCCGGAATTTTCAGATAATGGGGAAATTTTCCTCGCGGAAGGATACGCAACGGCTGCAAGCATACACATGGCCACCGGGCAAACCGTTGTTGCGGCATTTACGGCCCACAACCTTTTGCCTGTCGCAGAGATATTGCGCGAAAAGTATCCCGATTCGGAGATCACCATTTGTGCGGATAATGATCATCACCTGGTTGCGCAAATTAGTGGCACGCCCATTGGTAATGTGGGGATGAAAAAGGCAAAGGAGGCTGCGGAGGCAATCGGTGCCAATGTGGTCGCGCCAAGTTTCAGTCGTGAAGAGATGGTGAAGAGATACACCGATTTCAATGATTTGCACAAGTCGCGAGGACTCGACGCCGTCGCCAAGCAGGTGAATGCTCAAGTCGTTGAGGTTGAACGGTGAGGCGAAAGGTGCTGGCCCTGCTTATATTAGGGGGAGCCGTGGTGTCTTCAGTTCATGCAGAGCAGCTTTCGCCCATGGGTCCATTATTCCAAGAAGCGGCACAGTACTGGGGGGTTCCCGTTGCTTGGACGCAGGCCATTGCCGATGTCGAAAGCGGTCACAATCCCTGGGCTCTGAACATAGAAGGAAAAGGGTATCAGTTTGCCTCCAAGGAACAAGCTTTGGCCATGGCAAAGATAGCGGATGCTGAAGGCCGCTCATTTGATTCAGGGATAATGCAGGTGAATAATTTCTGGCTCAAGAAGTACGGGATCCCCTTGGAGGCTGCCTTTGACCCTCTGGCAAACATATATTTGGGGTCATGGATTCTGAAGCAAGAAATTGACCGCCACGGCCAGACCTGGGAGGCAGTAGGGGCATATCACTCTCCAAACGAAGCCAGGGGAGGCAAATATGCGGAAATGGTCAAAGAAGCCTTGAACAAAGGTCGGGGACCAGGAGCGAGAATTATCCACGCCTCACCTCCCGCTGCCACCCAAACAACAAAGGATATGGGTGAAACGGAAGTGGTCACAAGCAGAGGAGACCATTCACGACTAATTGTGTCCAGGGGTAATTCGAAACCCAATAACAGTTCAGGGCAAGAAGGACGAGCTGACCAGTTTGTAAGACGGTTTTCCAGGAAAATTTAGGAGGTTAATTTACTGCACATACTGAATTGTTGATCGTCATATTTGAGAAATGTTTAGCGGGGAACGAGATAAATTCTTCCCCGTTCTTTTATGAGTAAATAGGCAAAGGTGCCACATTGTGGATGGGTGATAAATTCTAAAAAAAATCGTTCTTTCAAATTGTTGTACAGATTATCAGAGGGTGTTAGAAAAGAAGTAATGTTTTTAGGCGTAAGAGGTAACGTCAGCGAGAATTTAAAGAGTCTGGCTGACCTCTGAATGTCACGACTTATTGGAAGTATCTTGACTATGGAAAGCAGATATAGGTGTTTGCAAATTAAATAAACAGAGGCAAGATATCGTGCATTTACACTCATACAGGATAAAAAACTACAGACGACTACGTGATGTACATATCGAGCTGGCTTCTGATATTTCCATCTTTGTCGGATCGAATAACAGTGGAAAGACATCAGCAACCCAGGCCGTCTACGCGTTTGTGTCCGGCTCGAAGGAAAAATTTTCACTATACGATTTTAGTTCAGCTTGTTGGAAAGAATTTGACGCGTTAAGCGACCTTCCTGAGGAAATCGCGGGGCAACAAGAAGTGCCGTCCATCAGCTTGGATCTTTGGTTCGAAGTGACAGCGAATGACTTATACCTTGTCATACCATTACTGCCGAGTACCGCGTGGAACGGGACACAAGTCGGCATTCGGATAGAATTTGCGCCGAGAAATTCCTCGGAACTTTTGGAACATTTCCGTGCAGCTCGCTCTGAAGCTCAGTCGCAGGCAGCTGCTTTAGAAAAGCGAGAAAATGAGCAATACGTACCATGGCCCAAAAGCCTGACCGAATATCTCAAGAAGAGACTTCTTAGTGAATTTGAGTTCAAATATTATGTTCTCGACCGAGCGAAGTTCGACGAGTCTTACAAGCCTCAAGGCAATTACGAACCGTTATTGCTGGAAAAAGAGCCAGGCGGTCCAGCTATTCTGAAGTCTCTCGTCAAAGTCGATAATCTTCACGCACAACGGCATTTAACCGATCCATCAGCGGGAACAGGACGATCCGAAGACCTCTCCAAACGATTGAGCAGGTTCTACAAACGGAACTTAGAACAACGGCAAGAAGACCACAGCGCACTTCGAGCATTGTTCGATTCCGAGATGGGGCTCAACAAACATTTGGATGATGTATTTAAAGACACACTCTTTCGTCTTTCAAAACTCGGTTATCCCGGTCTCCTTAACCCACGACTGGAAATCAAATCGGCACTCAACCCGGCAACTATCATGAATAGCCAGGACGCTCGTGTGCATTACGTATTGGGTGATGGTGAAGAGAACATCAGACTACCAGACACACACAATGGCCTTGGTTATAAAAACCTTATCTATATGGTTGTTGAGATACTCGATCTTCACGCCAGATGGATTTCGGAAAAAGAACAACGCGCTCCTCTTCACCTGATATTCATTGAGGAGCCTGAAGCGCATCTTCATGCCCAGCTTCAACAGGTGTTCATCCGGAACGTACTTGATCTCATCAAAAGCAATGAGGTAGATGGTGGCATTTTTCAAAGCCAGACCGTCGTAACGACCCATTCGCCTCATATCCTTTATGAACGCGGCTTTCAGCCTATTCGATATTTCAGGCGACAGAAAATTGGAGGAGAGCAGACAACCGAAATTTTAAATCTCTCTGCCTTCTACAATCAGACTCCTGACGAGCGGGATTTCCTCCAAAGGTATCTCAAGCTAACGCATTGTGATCTCTTTTTTGCAGATGCAGCCATTCTCATTGAGGGCAACGTTGAGCGACTTCTGCTTCCTGTAATGATTGAGAAGGAAGCAGCTACCTTACGGTCAGCCTGCTTGTCTATTTTGGAGGTGGGAGGTGCTTTTGCTCATCGTTTCAAATCGTTGATTGAGTTCCTCGGTCTTGTTGCGCTTGTGATCACCGACTTGGACAGTGTTAAGCTCGTTGCTGCCACTGAAGATGATGAAAACGAAGAAATCGAATTCGAGGTCCCAAGCACCGAAGCGGATCAGCCACCTCTGAAGAAATCTGGCAAGACGTGTTTACCAACTGAACCAGGCGCACTCACTTCAAACCAAACTTTAATTCAATGGCTACCGAAAAAGGAAACCGTTGCGGAGTTACTCGCTGTAACCGACGCCGAGAAGTTGCATGAAGCTGAAGGTGGCAATGGTTTTAAGGTCCGAGTGGCTTATCAAGTGCCGACGAACGTAACATGGAGCAACGCCGAAACAGTCAGCCTGTGCGGACGAACGCTGGAAGAAGCTTTTGGACTTGAAAATGCGACATGGTGTCAAGCTACTGCTCAGCGACACGTTGGCTTGAAGCTTCGTGGAAACCCGGCGACATCAAACGATCTAGCCTCTGGCCTTCACAAACGAGTCAGTGGAAAGTCGTTCGATAAAACGAAGTTTGCGTTGGGTGTTCTTACTGAACATCCTGAGAATTGGACTGTGCCGCTTTATATCAAAGAAGGTCTCCTTTGGCTGGAAAGCGAAGTCAATCTCGAGTTGCCATCACCACGACCTGAAGCCATAACGGTTGCGGAGACTGAGCAATGACCAGCCGTGCTCAGCAAAAAGATACAGAGGCAGATCTTAAGCTTTACGCCTGCCTGAACTCATCACCGCCGCAGAGCTTCCTGATGATCGCTGGAGCTGGCTCAGGAAAAACTACTTCCTTAATCAAAGGGCTCACCGAGATTCTCAACAAACATGGCGAGAGATTGAAGCTTCGCCGTCAGAAAGTCGCTTGCATCACGTACACTGAGATTGCAGCCGGAGAAATTTGGGCAGATGTTGGAAACAATCCCATCGTCCATGTTTCAACTATTCATAGCTTCCTTTGGTCTTTGGTTCGGTCATTTCAGTCAGACATCCAAAGGTGGGTAACAAACCGTATTAATGAAAAACTCATAGAACTACGAGAAGCCGCAGCGAATTTCGGTCCGCGTGTACAGCAACGTACTCGTGACAAAAATCAGAGTGACATAGGGCGTTATGAGCAGCAACAGGCAAGGATCGGCCGGGTCCGTTCATTTGCATATGGAACAGGTAGTGACTACGTGAACGGGATTCTTGGTCACGACGACATCATAAAGATGGTGCCGGAGTTCATCAATGAGCGGCCGTTGATGCGGAGTCTTCTGGCTCAACAATTCCCGTTTCTTCTCGTCGATGAAAGCCAGGACACAATGGCAAATATTGTGGAAGCATTCAAAGCCGTTGATGAAGAGCTGGGAGATCGGTTTTGCCTCGGTTTCTTCGGGGACCCGATGCAACGCATCTACATGACTGGAATCGGTGCAATCACAGCCGGTCCTGGCTGGGCGAATATTACAAAGCCAGAGAATTTCCGTTGTCCTGCGAGGGTTTTGCGTGTCGCAAATGCCATCAGACGAGATGGAGACGGTTTAGTTCAGACACGCGGCAAGATGACAGGACCGGAGGAGGCTCTGGTCAGTGTTCCGGGTAGCGCAAACATATTCATATGTTCCATCGATGAGAGGCGTGACCAGAAAATAGCGCAGGTACGTGCCTGGGCCGCTGAAAAGAATAATGATCCTGCGTGGAATTCTGATGGAGAAGTTGAAGCAGTAAAGTTCCTCGTGATAGTTCATCGAATGGCTGCCAAGCGTCTAGGATTCAATGATCTCTACTCAGCTTTAAATGATAAGGCTCCGGAGAAATTCAAGAACGGATTCCTGGACGGGACTGCATGGCCGGTGCGTCCTTTCAACAACTTTATTCTGCCGCTTGCGAGTGCGAGTAAAAATGGAAACGAGTTCGAGGCAATCCAGATTCTCAGGAGTAAGTCACCACTATTAATTCGCGAAAACTTAAGTAGAATCAACGTAGCTGAACGGCTTAATGAGTTAGGCCGTTTTACCAAGTGTCTTCAACAGATGATGGAACCGGGATCAGGCTCAACCAATGCCGATGTTCTGCATTATGTTCATGAGTCGAAGGTAATCGTTCTAGACCCGAGGGTGCTCTCATATTTGAATCTACCGGCCCCGATCGAAACTGAGGAAGATGCTGATTCTGAGGCAGATGAGGATGAGGAGAACGTTGAGGAGCTAACTAAGGAAGTTGCGGCCATGGATGCCTTTCTTGCGTGCCCGGCATCGCAATTCTGGGGCTACTACAAGTATGTGAACGACGACTCTCCATTCTCGACACAGCAAGGCATTAAAGGTGCAGAGTTTAAGCGCGTACTTGTTGTCCTGGACGATGATGAGGGCACTCATGTTCAATTCTCCTATGACAAGTATTTGGGAATTAAACCGCTATCAGACAGGGACCAGGCAAACAGGCGCGAGGGCAAAGAAACAACTATAGAGAGAACTCGGCGTCTTTTTTACGTATGTTGTACACGTGCATTGAAAGATCTGATTGTCGTGCTTTTTACAGGCAATGTCACTGCGGCCCAACATCAGGTCACAGCACTCAATCTGTTTCCAGCGGATTCGATCCATCTGGAAGACGAGCTCACAACACACTGAATTCGGCTGATTAACAAAAACAAAATGGCGAGAAAATAGCCGTGTTCTAAAAAGGTCAATCCCTCTCGCCAGCCAACTACTTTTTCGTTCAAAGTAAAGGTATCTTCTCTGAAATATGTTTATTTCAGTTCTTCATTGAGATGAACTTCGAGCCACAGTTCATGGAGGCTACAGATGATTCTAACTGACAACGAGACGAAAGTTGATCTCCTCAATAATGAAGCAATCGCTGCGACGATCATCAAACTCCTTCAAGATCGACCCGATCAGCCAGTGACTGTCGGCGTCCACGGTGATTGGGGCGCTGGAAAATCAAGCGTTCTAGAGATGATCGAGGACGGCTTCGAAGGAGAAGAGAAGGTCCTGTGTCTTAAATTCAACGGCTGGCGCTTCCAGGGCTTCGAAGATGCCAAGATCGCACTCATCGAGGGTATCGTTACAGGCCTAATCGAAAAGCGACCTGCGCTCACCAAGGCCAGTGAAGCGGTCAAGGATATCTTTCGCCGTATTGATTGGCTCAAGGTGGCCAAGAAGGCCGGTGGGCTCGCCTTTACGGTCTTTACCGGAGTCCCGACGCTAGATCAGATAAATACAATTGTCGGTACGTTAGAGGGTTTTATCTCCGACCCGGCAAAGTTCGCCACGAAGGATAATGTCGAAGCAACTATTGTGGGAGTGAAAGGCCTGCTGAAGCCGGAGGGCGAAGGCGATTCGAACAATGTGCCCGAGGAGATTAACGCATTCCGAAAAGCTTTTGACGAACTCCTCAAAAAGGCAGGCATTGAGCAACTCGTCGTTCTTATCGATGACCTCGATCGCTGCCTCCCCGACACGGCGATAGAGACCCTCGAGGCCGTGCGTCTCTTCGTTTTCACGTCTCGAACCGCATTCGTCGTCGCCGCCGACGAGGCGATGATTGAATACGCGGTTCGCAAGCATTTCCCTGATCTACCAGACACCACAGGCCCACAGACTTATGCCCGAAACTATCTCGAAAAGCTCATCCAGGTGCCCTTCCGCATCCCTGCGCTGGGCGACACCGAAACACGCATCTATGTCACACTTCTTCTGGTGGGCGCCGAGCTCGGCGAAAAAGATGAGGAGTTCATTGCGTTGATCAGTGCCGCTCGTGAGCGGCTGAAACGACCGTGGACGTCGGGTGCGCTTGATGCGGCGACCGTCCGGACTGTGCTCGGCGTTAAGGCTTCGCGCGTAAACAATGCGCTGGCGCTCAGTGATCAAATTGGACCGATCTTGGCCAGCGGTACGAAGGGCAATCCCCGTCAGATCAAGCGCTTCCTCAACACGCTGGTCCTGCGTCAGCTCACGGCCGAAGCGCGAGGGTTCGGGAGCGATGTCAAATTGCCGGTTCTCGCCAAGTTCATGCTGGCCGAGCGCTTCCTCTCGCGACTCTTCGATCAGATTGCCGCATCTGCTGCCGCAGCGCCTGATGGGATATGTCCAGACCTGGCCGCACTCGAAGCGGCGTCGACCACGAAAGAAAAAACAAAAGGTGCGGCCAAGCCGGAGCCCCCTCCCATCAAGGGTGCTGAGACTACCATGGCCACACCCAAGCTGGAGCCCGTAAAATCGACGGAGAGCGTGCTACTCAGCGAGTGGCTTTCCTCGCCCACAATTAAGGCCTGGGCCGCCGTACCGATAGCGCTCGGCAACGAAGATCTTCGTCCCTATCTCTTTGTAGCCAAGGACCGAAAGGATTACTTCGGTGCTGCCTCGGTGCTTGGTCATTTGACTACCGTTGTCGATCAGCTCTTCGGTGGCAAATTCGCGGTACAGGTTCTTGAAGCCGACCTCAAGCGCCTCGCTCCCCCCGAAGCTGCGCAAGTTTTCGAAGCCGTGCGCGGCCGTATCGTCGGCGGAGACAGCTTCGAAACTGAACCCGCCGGTGTGGCGGGATTGGCTGTCCTCGTAAAAGCCCATCCGCCACTTCAGGGTAGTCTCATCGATTTTATAGAAGCATTGCCCCGAAAGCAACTTGGACCATGGGTTTGCAGTGGTTGGGAAGGCGTCCTCAAGAATCAAGACTCGGCTCAACGTTTCGATCAACTTCTTCAGACATGGAGCAAAGAGGGAGGCCCGATGTTGAAAGTGGCAGCTAGCGGAGTGTTACGGACGCGCCAGGGTTTACACATGCAGGGGGGTAATTAATGGGCACATCTTCCGCATTTGGCGGCCAAAGCGGCGTCACACCGCTCGTTCCGAGTTGGCTTGACGATGGCGGTGCACCGCCGGCGGCTCCGGATGGGGCTCCTCCCGACGGTGGACCACCAACCGGCCAACCGCAGGACGTTCCAGCGCCCGGCACACCACCTACACCGCCCGCACAACCGCCTATACCACCCATGGCCGATCCCATCCGCTTCTCGGCGGCGCGCAACAACTTCTCTCGTTTCGCTGTTTCTGGTGGCAACGACCGCAGGAGCCTCGGCCGAGCGGTGTCGCACTATGTGGGCTCGTCATCTGGCGGAGCGCGCAACGCAGCCGTGAGAATGGGATCGGCGCGTGGCGCCGGTAGCCGGCTTGTTGGTTTCCTGTCTGATGCAGTTGCAAGGGGCGCCACCGAGGCCCTTCGCGCGCTCAATCTCGGGGCTCTCGCCGGCCGCCCGATCGAAGAGATTTTTCTCGGCCTATCGGATTATGTGTGCCCTGACGGCGGTTCGATCGACGAAGGTATCGCGCGCGAAGCATTCATTGAGACGATCACGGACCTTGCGAGCGCGGGCATAGCTGACCTCGACGGGCTCACCGCAGATCAGATGCAGACAGTGTTCGAGCTTTACGCGACCAACGCCATCGAGGCGCGACTCTGCAATGACATTGGCATGAGAACAATTACCCTGCCGTCAGACAGCCACGATGCCGCACTCGTACAGGCGCAACTGAAGGATTTTATACGCCGCGGAGTGGCCGATGCGCTTACCACCACAACCCGCACCGTAACAGCCGCGCTCACACCTGACCGTGTGCTCCAATTCGTTGGGGGTGTCTATGAGCAGGCGTTCGCGATCTTGCAAATTATGGGTGATGAAGAAGCGGAGGGCGTATGAGGCGACATGTAATAATAGGTCGGTACGGTCCTGACGACCGCAGCCAATTCCCACTCGGAGAGGGCGAAGTCGAAACCCGACTTGACCTAGTTGTCGGTGAGCGATCGCTCGATCACGGTATCGGCCACTCGCTTAACGATCTGGGCCAGCTTGGCGTCTATCCCTCTGAGATCGGCGTCGATGTCCTGATCCTTGCCGCGCATGTCCACGCCGCCGATACCCGTATTTCGCGGACGAGCGAATCTCAGGATGGATGGACGCGCGAAATCCGGCTGATCGTCCCAGTTTCCGATCCAGAGCGCTGGACAGCTGTCGCACCGATCTTCGTCAGGATGCTGAACTTCCTGACCGGCGACCGCTGGTCGCTCGCGTTTCGCGATCGACCGCATCGATTCACGCGGGTCGCGCCAACACGTCCTGCGCGGCTCTTCGGCCCTCCGTTCGACAACCTCGCGCTTTTTTCCGGCGGCCTGGACAGTCTCATCGGAGCGATCGACGCCCTTGAAGGAGGCCGCACACCGCTATTAATCAGCCACGCTGGAGAAGGCGCAACGAGCGACGCACAATCCACGATTTTCAATGCGCTGCAAACGCACTATCGTGGTCGCTCCTTCGATCGCTTGCGCCTATGGATGGCGTTTCCGGACGGCTTCGTCCGAGGCTCGGCCGGAGAAACCACCACGCGTGGCAGATCCTTCCTTTTTTTCGCTCTGGGCGTTTTTGCCGGAAGCGGCCTCGATACCCCGTTTACTCTCAAGGTACCCGAGAACGGCCTGATCGCCGTCAATGTGCCGCTCGATCCATTGCGTCTTGGCGCGCTGAGCACGCGTACAACCCATCCCTTCTATATTGCCCGCTGGAACGACGCGCTCCGTGGACTGGACCTGAATGGCCGCATCGAGAACTCCTATTGGGACAGGACCAAGGGCGAGATGGTGGCAGCATGCGCCAACGGCACCTTGCTACGCCAGCTCATCTCCTCGTCGCTCTCCTGTGCCTCCCCGACCAAAGGGCGCTGGCAAGGTCTTGGCATCCAGCATTGCGGATATTGCCTGCCGTGTCTTATCAGGCGAGCTGCTCTCGTTACGGGGCTGCGCCCCGATTCCGACCCGACCGTCTACACTATCGACAATCTGATAGACCGCGTGCTCGACACGCGGCAGTCTGAGGGTGTGCAGATTCGCTCCTTCCAGCTTGCAATTGAACGGCTTCGCGCCAGACCTGGATTGGCGCCAATCCTTATCCATAAACCGGGTCCACTCTTTGATGAATCGTCGGTGCGTCAAGAAGCCATCGCCGGTGTCTACCGGCGTGGTCTTGAAGAAGTCGGCGAGCTGTTGGCCGGCGTAAGGACGGGTCCAAGATGACTGAAGACCTTCAGCCCGTTGGAGTGGATTTCCACTGTCATCTAGATCTCTATCCCGACCATGAGGCTGCGATCGCCAGGGCGGAAACAGCGCGCGTTTATACGCTTTCCGTTACCACGACGCCGAAAGCCTGGCCGCGCAATCACGAACTAACGCACGACACCCGCTATGTTCGTGCCGCGCTCGGCCTGCATCCGCAGCTCGTTGCCGAGCGCGTAGGCGAGCTGCAGTTATGGGAACGTCATCTCCCTGAGACCCGCTACGTCGGCGAGGTTGGCCTTGATGCCGGTCCACGCTTCTATAAATCGCTGGAAGCCCAAAGGCACGTCTTCCGCACCGTCCTAGAGAGATGTGCAGAAGCTGGCGGGAAGATTCTCTCTGTCCACAGTGTGAGAAGCGTTCCAGCCGTGCTCGATATGATAGAGCGGTATCTCCCGCTGGATCGTGGCGTCGTCGTGCTCCACTGGTTCACTGGCAGTAAAAGTGAGGCGAAGCGAGCAGCCGCGCTTGGTTGCTATTTCTCCGTCAATGCCGAAATGACTCGCTCGGATCGCGGTCGCGCTCTTATAGCCGACCTGCCAATGGATCGAATTCTCACCGAGACGGATGGCCCTTTTACCCGTATCGATGAGCATCCCGCCGAACCAATTGACATTCGTGTAACAATTGACATAATCGCCCGCGTTCGAATTGTGCCCGCACATGAAATCGCTAGGACAGTTCAAGCTAACCTTCAATCCCTGCTGCATTAATGCAGGGGTGCCCGCGCTAAGATGGAATCAGGCAATCAGAGGTGGGTAGTAAGATGCCGCATAATGCTGGCGTTGCAGCTCATATTTCTCCAGTGCACCTTGATTGTGATTGAATGAATTTATAACCGCAACCGTTCAATGGCGTTATAGCCATCAACAATTCATTGGAGAATAACCCAACAGAAAACGCTATGTTCAAAGCACAGAGAGGCCTTACAAAAGAAGACGTCATTATCCTTGACTCTTATTGGAATGAGGAAACTGTTGCATTGCTGAGGCAGAATGGGCGAGATGACGAGCTAATTTGTCCGGTATGTAGTAAGCGTCAAAACAACCGCATCTTTTAACCAGTATCGTATGATGTCATACTGTGGCCGACTTGAACACCAACCAAGGAGGCCCCCACCGTGAGCACCACCAACTATACAGCCCCCAAGGATAGGCG
>Ga0209639_1003125_pt1 | contig 11523 bp, 5 predicted proteins | sample EPASupsiteHSE605_FD_187268 | JGI IMG/M metagenome (GOLD analysis project Ga0209639, IMG submission 187268) | Bioremediated contaminated groundwater from EPA Superfund site, New Mexico - Sample HSE6-05 (SPAdes) (version 2) | ecosystem: Environmental > Aquatic > Deep subsurface > Groundwater >...
GATGGAATCAATAATGAGAGTTATCTTCATTGGTCAGTAAGAAATGGTCATTTGAATATTGTTGAGTTTCTAATCAATGATGGAGTAGATTTGTATCTTAAGAATGAATCAGGTGATATTCCAATAGAATTGGGTAAGAAGCACAATCAGATCTTAGTTGTTGAATTTCTCAATAGAATTCATTTACAAACTAAGAGAGCCATTGAATCTACAAAGAAAGGTGATCTTGATACTATTGCAAATCTTGTTAGAGATGGTTTCAGTATTAATACTAGATCACGTGGTCAATTACTTATCCATTTATCATCTGCAAATGGTCATCTTAATATTGTTGAATATTTGTTGAATCATGGAGCAGATTATTCAGATGGTATTGATAATGAGAGTTATCTTCATTGGTCAGCAAGAAATGGTCATCTGAGTATTGTTGAGTTTCTAATCAATGATGGAGTTGATATCAATTCCAAGAATCCTTCTGGAGAGACCCCATTATATTTGTCATCGAGAACTGGCCAGATAAGGATTGTTGAATATTTGTTGAATCATGAAGCAGATTTTTCAGATTGTATTGATAATGAGAGTTATCTTCATTGGTCAGCAAGAAATGGTCATCTTAATATTGTTGAATATTTGTTGAATCATGGCTGTGATATCAACAGTGAGAATTCATCTGGAAATACTTCTCTTCACATATCATCTAAATATGGTCAACTTAGTATTTTAAAATATTTATTAAATCATGGCTGTGATATCAATAGTAAGAATTCATCTGGATATACTTCTCTTCATTTGTCATCTCAAAATGGTCATCTTAGTATTGTTGAATATTTGTTGAAACATGGAGCAAATTATTCAGATGGAATCAATAATGAGAGTTATCTTCATTGGTCAGCAAGAAATGGCCATCTTAGTATTGTTGAGTTTCTGTTGAAACATGGAGTTGATACCAATTCCAAGAATCCTTCTGGAGAGACCCCATTTCATTTGTCATCGAGAACTGGCCAGATAAGGATTGCTGAATATTTGTTGAATCATGGAGCAGATTATTCAGATGGAATCAATAATGAGAGTTATCTTCATTGGTCAGCAAGAAATGGTCATCTTAATATTGTTGAATGTTTGTTGAATCATGGCTGTGATATCAACAATAAGAATTCATCTGGATACACTGCTCTTCATTTATCATCTCAAAATGGTCATTTGAGTATTGTTGAGTGTCTCATCAAATATGGAGCAGATTTGTATCTTAAGAATCAATATGGTGAGATTCCAGTTGAATTAGCCAGAAAGCACAAAAAGATCATAGTTTTTCAATTTCTCAATAGAATTCAACAAGAAAATGGAATCAAGAAAACATGAATCTTTTCTTATCATTGATCTAAAAATTAATATTTCATATGTTTTGTGATTGTTATATTGTTGTTTTTCTGTTGTTAATCATGAAATGTTATTCTAAATTTTATGAAACAAGAAATGGACTATTTGTTGAATAGTGTCAGGGAGTATCCTGTTTTCGTTTTAATTATTCAAATTCACTTTGAAATGATGAAATCGATTCAGTTCAGAGAGATCTGAGGGCTTTTGATATTTGATGATATTAAGAAGGATTTTAGCACCAGTTCCATGATGTTTCATACATCCTATCAAGAAATGTTCTAAAGAAGATAAAGAGAAAGTCTGGTTAGAATGAGCAAAAATGAGACATAATGATGGGAAAGAAATCAACAGAAGCTTGGATTCTTCAAATATGTTTCAATATTTTGAGTATTTGATCACTCATATTTGGAGAAATCTATGTTACTATCACTTTGGTTTTGTATTAGGAGAGAGAGAACTCTCTCAGATGAATCATCATTAAGAACTTGACAAAGAGAATTGCAAATATCATAAACATCACCTGCTTTTTCAACACTTGGATAACTGATTCGATTATGAATCAGATCAAGAAACACTTCAAATGATTCTCTAGAATATGATGAATCAAAGTTAAAAACCATTCCACAACTATTCTTGTAGAATTCTCGAAAAACTCCACTATGAAACAACAAACATCCAATATTCACTTCATAATTGTCTCCATTATAAACAACAATACCATCTTTCTCTTGACAACAAAGACGAAAATACTCAAGAATTCCAAAAAGTGATTCCCATTCTCTCAACAAATTAATAACTCCAATCTGGTCATTTCTATCACTAGGAATACATCCTGACTCAAGAAAATCAATGAAATGACAAAAAACATCAAAAACACACGAATCACCCAAAACAATCCGATCTTTTGTTGAATATTCATCAAGATTCTTTTTAAAAGATGAAAAATTTATCTTTTCTGATATGTAATAGCTTTTTCAAATGAGATTTCTTTCTAATATTTTCACCTTCATTAGAACTGGTTCAATATTACCCATTTAGTGAAGAATACCTTTGTTTCAGTTAAAAAAAAGCACTGCAAATTTTATGAACAACCCAAAAGCAGAAATCAACTGATTGATCCAACAATAGGATCATTATTACCATGTCAGCTAATTATCAAGTAGAAACACATCTGAACATGTGTTAAAAAATATATGAAGAAAACAGTGGATAAATCATATAAAAATATGAATTTTCTCATTGTATTTCTTTCATTGTTGAATGTTTTTATATTTATTTTTTCAAGATATGTTCAATTTTATCCAAAAATACAACCTGAAGCTATGGATCAGGTATTAATTCGCTATCCAAGAATTGGTAGGGATTTTGATATTATCTGGAGAGAAATTAATGAATCATATGATTTTTTTGGAATAGATAATAAAAAATTTGATTGTTTATCTGAAAATAGCGAAATTAGTTGTTATTCTTTGAGAAAATCAATGGAATCGATACAAATATGGACGAAAACGAATCATAATAGATATATTTTATGTGAAAGTATTAAAGAGAATCATGAAAACAAATTATCCGCTTATGTAACTTGCTTAGCAATGGCAATTGCTTCTAATAGGACACTTTTAATACCAAATGGAAATATTAAACCAATAATTAAAAAAGATAATATTATTCAAAACAACTTTGATATTCAAAAAATTACCATTCAGCAAGAAAAGGTTGGCAACATTACTCTCCAAGAACTTATCAATGGAAATATTGAAACAATCGATTCTTATTCACTAGTTCATGTAACAGATGATATACCAATTGCTGGGTTATATCTTTCTCCCATCTTTAGCAATTCTTTATATCATATGTTTGGGATTCATGCATTTTTTTATTTGAGCCATGCTTTATTTAAAATAGATGACACTAAGAACGTGAATGTTCAAAGAATTGGATTAGAGTTGTATGAAAATTCATCCAATTACTCAATGTCATTAATTGAAAGAAAAATTGAATCGTTGATGCTTGATAATGAAGCTCAACTAGTCTTAATTTATGAAAATAACTCGAATACTCAACATTTTTTCAACAAATATGAGAATGACTTAATATTTAAAAGTGAAACCAGGTCATTTTTGATACCTTCAAATTTCCAGGAAGGAATGAGCTTTATGTTTTCAAATGATATATATATTGTATCAACATCAAGCTTATATATGAGAATAGCCACCATGTATTCATTAACTATTCCTTGCTTCTATAACAATAATGTTGAACAGGTTTATCATGGATCAAATTCACAGTCTCTATTGATTAATCTAGGAATCGAATCAGTTTCAATTTCACTAAAAACAAATGAACATATTATGATGAGACCAGATAATGAGCAATATTTAAGGTATTTCCTTAAATTCATTACATGGTAGTATATTAGTTTTTAATTTTCTATCTCTACCATTTGATTTTTTTTGATCAAGATTTTGATTCTATATTTTTTAATAACAAATCTTGTAAGAATATTGCTTTGTTTGTGTTTTTATTCCATAATATAAACATTTGGCTGGAATCATTTTCGATTTTGTAGTCACCCTTTTAACTGTGTAGAAATTATTTTCAAATGTTTTCAATTCTTTCCCATATTATTGGTTTTTCTCGATGAATTATTTGTTTATAAAGCTTTCTTTTTCATCATCATATTCATCATACTCTCAACTATTTGAAACCAATCAAGACTTATAGATTTGATGACTAGATGGTCTTCAAAATTGGTATCACATCGAATAATTACTTTGCATCTTTTTTATGTTTTTCCTTTGTTCTTGTTCTTTAAAAACTTACATGATTATTTGAAACTTGTTATTGATATTTTTTCGTTCAAACATCATGGTTAATTCTGACCAAATGTGGAGTTATTGAACAATCATAATATATTATTACCCATTTGAAACTTGACAAAAATTTGTTTGGTGAACAAAAGGTTCGAATTTGAATTGAAATTGATTTTATTCACTGGATTCTATTATTAAAAGACTTGAAATATTCATATATATACTTCGTTTGTTTTAATATTTTGAAGATGAAGAGATCCAATGGCTGGAATATGTTTGATTTGTGTGGAGAGTACATTAATGAACAGCAAGAAAATAATTTGGAGCAATTGTTAGCATTATCAGGAATAGAATGTATTGTTCTGATGAGGAAAACATAAAATATAGACAGCAATTAATAATGGATTATAATCATTTTCTATTAAATCTATTCCAACCTTGAGAATAATCGAAATAAAGTTTTTGCACAATAAAAAGGGTTTTACACAGTAAAAAGGGTGACTTTAAAGCTTCAAAAAAAAATTCGAATTTATTTCAACATGAATTAAACAACCAATATGCTATCTTTTTCCAAGTCCTTCAGTGATTGCTTCAAGAGAATTGAACCTAGAAACATGTACATTTGGTTTTCTGTTTGACAATTCTAATTTAGGATAGAGTAATTCTTGAGCCAATTTCAATGAAGAATCGAAGAAATACTTGCTGGTTTTGATTAATATTGATGATTTGATTACATCTGGAGATTTTTCTTTCTGTAAAACAAACAAATTATCATTTGAATCAGAAAGAGAAGTAACACTTTCAATCTCCTCTATCTTTATTAGTTCTCCAAAAAGGTGATTAATTCCCATATTATGGCTATAAGGAAGGGAAACAACCATAAAACGATTTCTCCATTCTTCTGGCACTGAGTACTTCATAAAAACTTGGTTCATTCGGCAAAAACATCGATTTAAATATTCTTTGAATTTAATATCTCTTTCGTCCAAATGTTTAGCCATCTTTAACATTGATTGTTTTTCACTATAATATAAAACCAAAGAATAACAATTATTTTCACCTTTGGTAGACACAAATCGAATGGTATTTGCATCTACACTTACTAAGCTTTTCCTCAGATCCCATTCATTTTCATTGGATTCTAAAACAATGATTCGATCATTAATATCTTCCATACTAGCAAAAGAACCAATCACTTCAATTCGAGATACTTGATGAAATAAAAAAATTGATCGATCATTTAAATCTTTTTTTGCTGTAAGAGCATCTTCGTAATGCACAAACAGTATATATCCAATTAAACAAAGCATAGGACCATAAGATATTTCTAAGTATTCAATTCTTCCATATTTGGAAAACTTATTCCATAAATCTTCACGCTTTGTCGAAAAAGGAAGATTGTTGATTTGCAAAACCCCCTGAGAATCAGACTCGCCGAAAGATCTCTCATAAAATGGTGTTGCACGAATACCTATTAGCGGGTTTTTGCAAAAATACTCTATTAATTCCTTCTGTTTTTCAACAGAATCCATAATAACTAAAGAACAATTAGTGGAGAAGTGAAAAAACGAAATATGATAGACAGTATTGTCACAAAATGATTGTATTTTCAAAATTTCCGAGATTTGGCTATCTTCGTTCAATCCACTGAAAAATATGCACCGAGATGCAAACTCCTTAATATAATTCATAAAATCATTGGTATTCCCAATTCGAGGAATCGACTCAATAAAAACATCTTTACAACGAGTTCTGAAAGCCTCAATGTTTTGATGGGTTGTAGACCCCTTCTCATACAACATATAAAAATGTTTAGACGCTTTTGATTTTTCTCCGTGTAAATCAATCTCGTTAACACCAAGTCCAGATGCTATTTCTGCTCTACTCCGGTCCCTGACCGAAAAAATATGAGAGTACTCTGTGGTTTGAGACATTGTTTATTTTACGAACGATTAAAGGGGTTTTCACCCTGATTTTTTACGTTTACCCTGTTTCTTCTTGGTGCCGTATGATGTCACAAACTCATATAGCGGGTCGGAAGAAAACCTGTACTCTAGTAAGAGTTTATCAAATTTGTATCTTTTCCAGAATAATATTACAGCGAAATCTCGCAGCATTGGGTGATCTAACCTATCTGAGATTATATGAATGAACTCTGAAACCGCAAATGCATCTTTAGGATTTAAGGATAAATTTTCAACAAACATATCAATGCTACCGTTCTCAGGGAGATAAAGGTCTTGTTTTTGGATCTTTTCGATGGAATAGTGGTATATAGATAGTGCAACAATTGGAAATTTGGATGGTGACTCACAGTATGTTTCTTCAATTTCTGTTTTTTCTATTGATTGGTGCCATCCTAGATAACCAAAATAATATGACAATATTTCTGTTGGTTTCATTGTTCGTGTTTTATACAGTAGATCACAATAAAATAAGAAACTGTGAAGAGGGAACTCATTAAGCAAAAATTTTTTCATCATATCACAGGCAATGTCTTTCCCTAGTCCTTCTTCAATTCCATAAATAAGCATGAAGATCTCAGTGGGATTACGGAATGATTTTATTATACCTTCACATATTGACAATGGAGGCTTATAAGATTCCAATAAATTGTGATTACTCTCAATGATTAATCCGAATAAGGATGTGAGAGGGATTGATTGTGCTGATTTGGGTTTTGTGATATATTCAGAACAATTCATCATATCAGTAACCCAGCTGAATGTATGTCTTTTTTCACTCCGCGAACGATTCAGCGTGTTGGTTAGTTTCTTCACTATTTGTCCTTCAGATACTTTGAACTCACTGAATCGTTTAATATAGAAATTTACAACAGTATTAAGTATTGTTCTTAGGCTTGATTCGAATTTTGTATGAAGTTTTGAAAGTTCATTCTCTGACGCAAAAGACCTGATTAAGCTAAAAAATGTTGTGAAATGGAGATCTTCTGGATTAGGTACTCTTATAATTTTTTTGGGAAGTGTGAAATAAGGTGGTACAAAGTCACTCTTGAACACCTCAGGAAAGTACTGGGATAAATCGATTGTATTCATTACTCCATCATTCAATAAACTCATGAAGCCAGAAACCTGTTCCCAAATAGATATAATATCAGGAGGAACAAGTCCTAAATTACCAGTTTTTTCAAAAACAATCCTTCCTTGTGATAGCCCAATAATTTTCTGTTCTGATTCGGCCAATTGTTGCCTTAATTCTGAGGTAAACTCAACCAAATCTTGTATTTGAAGTTCATAATTGGTCTTTTTAGAGTTACTTTGGTATAATTCTAAATGTAGTTGCTTATTTTCAGACTCTAATCGCTCAATTTCACGATTAAGACATTCAATATGGAGCTTGTATCCCTTAGATAAAGCTTTTAGATCTTCATTATCCTTCAAAATCTTCTCATCCACAGGCGGTGCAGCTTTTTCAACCTCCACAATTTTTTTCTCGGTTTTAACAAACCCAACAAGAAATTCAAATAAATCAGCAAATCTACGCCTCATTCCTTCTAATAACAATGCTATTGATTTGGAAGAAAAGGAAACCTGCTGAATACATTCACTTAGCATGTGCAGCCAAACTTGAGTCTCATACTTGAGTGGTTCAGCTTTACTTTCATCTAATTCTTGAGATACGAAATATTCGGGATAATATATAGATATTTCACTTATTGTTTCTTTCAAACTATGAGCAATAAATGCTGATTTCAAACGCTCTGACGGAAACGTTGCCGGACATTCCCTTTTAATCCATTTATTGGAGCTCCCAACTAGTGGTGATGACAATTCTTCATCTTGGCTAAATAAAGAAAGCTTTCCAGGTTTAATGAAAGAATTACTCCAATCATACTTTGAGAAATCAGCATTATCAAGAATATCGCATAGACTGTTTATATTTTGTAAAACTTCATTGCTGCCCAAATTCTTCTTTGGAATGCGTGGAATAACCTTTCGTGGCGTACTGGGCGGACTAATCACTTTGGTATGTGAAAATGAAAAGGATCTGTTCGATAATTTTCGAGGAGACGACTTCATCCCTGAATCAGGTTCAAAAGAAACAGGAGATCTGCTTGTCATCGAACTTTGTAAAGACTGTTTGAATGGAGATTATTCGTATAAATTTCTCAATCGTTACTTTCTAACAAAAACGGAGTTAATTTGAGCAAAAACTAACATTTTCTGGGCCTGTAGGAACCAATTGATTCTGGCTGCCTTGGTGCTCTTGAAAGTATCTCTGCTGCACTAGATAGCTTGTTTATACTCATATAATCATTAGCTTCTTTGACACATTGTTTTCGGAATACTCTCCACTGTATTGCCTTTTCTCGGCTGAGCCATTGTTTGATTACTTCTTCATCAGTCCTATTATCGATTATATTAGCAACCAGAGCTTGCTGGTATTCATATGGAATAATTTCAAGCATTGTTTGTTTTGAAATAATGTAGCATGAGCAATCATCAACACATTGGTATTTCACTTCCATTCTATAAAACTCAGGAAGACAGATTGTATCACCAGTCGAATATCGATCAGAAACTATCTCGGAAAATCCTATTGGTAATGTTATTTTCCTATCTCCAATATTAGTATCGAACAGGTTAGGCTTGAAAGCTGCAAAATCAATCCCTCGTTTGGCAATGATTTTTCCTTCATGTATAACCAACATGGTTTCTCCGTATCCACTATCTTTTGAAATCACTGTTCCTTTAGTTAATTTGACATCCAAAAGAGAATCAGCAACCATTCGTACAAAATCGGGGATTTTGGATATGGGTCCAAAGCATTTATTCTGTAGAAGTAGATTCGTTCGTTGCTTTAGAATCGACATTTTGTATCTTCCATAGCATATTTGAAGGGTTAATGAATCTATGTGCAGTAACTTGGTTGATTCTGGTACTAATGCATATGTGTTCCGAAAACTTTTCTTCGAAAATGACATTCTACCAAAATCTTCATGTGCTCTAACAACTTTAGATACTCTGAAGTATCTCTGTGATTGATTAGTAAAGCCTATTAGAGCATCTTGAACATTATTACTAATCCTCTCGGATAAATCGACAGGCTCCGAATCGCTTGGCTCTATAATCAAACAAGATCCACTAAAAATAAAAAACCAACCGTTGTATTCGTCTCCGGGGCGGAATACAATACTATTCTTATTTTTTGTCTCAAGAAATACAGCCTGGCTAAGATCTTTTAGAAAAATAGTATCATTAATACACGACGAAAACGATTTTAAACTCTTCATGTAACGAAAAACAAGAGCATTTTCTCGATTATCTCTTTGGGTTGGATCAATTTCGAAAATCTTAATCATTTCTTCATCAGAAAACATATTGAAATCATTCTTATGGGCTCTTCTTGCAGAAAGAATGACTTTTGGTAAAACTTTCCTTCCTGAAGGTAAACATATCCTTGGTGTTAACATTAATGATATCTTTTGTCTTCTATAGATCAAAAGATAAACAGGAATCATCCTAAAAATGTAGAAAAAAAGAAATGATCACATTAAAAAAGCAATTTTCTTTCTATTTAATATTTAATCATAAAAATGATGCAGGAAATGTATTGGATGGATTAATTAAAAAAAATGCGGATCAATAATTATTAAAAAAAATCATAAATATAGATGGCCCAGGTTACTGCTTGCTACAGAGAAAGCAGCTTTTATGGCCATGTTGTGTTGGATTGATAGTATGGAGTCACGCGAAGTACACGAGCGCCATTTGATAGATCCATTCTATCAGGCCATGACAACTTTACAAAATCGTCTTTTAACCTGTTTTATTTCATTCAAAGTTATTGGTGACTAAGTGAGCTACCAAAATCAATTGGATATTATTTAGTTTCCCTGATAGCAAGAGAAATCTCATTTTGGTATTATATACTCCTAAATCAAGAATAGATTATGGGTATATCATTGATTTGAGTGATATTTGCTTTTCTAAATGTAGAATATATTGAAGTCGTGTTCATTTCGTGAGAAATTGCTTTCAAATGAGGGACACAAAGAGAATCTGTTGTCATTTCATGATTGTGCTTGAATCAATGCATTTTTGATGGGAGATCATATAATAAAAATGATCAATACTCAAACTGACAATAGATGGGAAAATCAGAGTTAAGAGAACATTTATTAACTTATTTAGGAGTTGAATTTATTTATCATCTGAAACAAGATTAATTCCGTACATTTTTCACCAATTGATTGAATTAGGATCTCATATTGTTCAATATTACAAATGAAAAAGTCATAAATTCTCTTTTCTGTACATATTGATATTCATATGATTATTAAAACTCAAAGTATTGTAAAAAAATGTTGAAATCCCCATAAAAACTGAATTTCTTCAAGATTCTTCTCTGGGAGAATCTTGGAAAAGCCATTATGCTTAAAAATTGATTCAAGATTGGAAACCTCTATAACTGACAATAGAATTCAAGAGAGTGTATTTTGTGGCTTTGCAATTCAGGTTCTTCTGTAGAAAACACCAAATGATTGAAGATCTATAAAAATGAAACATTAGAATATTGATTGGATCGTCAAATTAAACATGATCACAAAGAAATACCATTGTTGGTTCAATTGGTAACAGAATTAAACAATGCTTTTCCATCTCCAAGTAATGAATCAAATTGGATAACAAGCAAAACAAATATAATGATTAACAACAGATAAACAACAATATAACAATTACAAAACATATGAAATATTAATTTTTCTATCAATGATAAGAAAAGATTCATGTTTTCTTGATTCCATTTTCTTGTTGAATTCTATTGAGAAATTGAAAAACTATGATCTTTTTGTGCTTTCTGGCTAATTCAACTGGAATCTCACCATATTGATTCTTAAGATACAAATCTGCTCCATATTTGATGAGACACTCAACAATACTCAAATGACCATTTTGAGATGATAAATGAAGAGCAGTGTATCCAGATGAATTCTTATTGTTGATATCACAGCCATGATTCAACAAACATTCAACAATATTAAGATGACCATTTCTTGCTGACCAATGAAGATAACTCTCATTATTGATTCCATCTGAATAATCTGCTCCATGATTCAACAAATATTCAGCAATCCTTATCTGGCCAGTTCTCGATGACAAATGAAATGGGGTCTCTCCAGAAGGATTCTTGGAATTGGTATCAACTCCATGTTTCAACAGAAACTCAACAATACTAAGATGGCCATTTCTTGCTGACCAATGAAGATAACTCTCATTATTGATTCCATCTGAATAATTTGCTCCATGTTTCAACAAATATTCAACAATACTAAGATGACCATTTTGAGATGACAAATGAAGAGAAGTAT
>Ga0209639_1003129_pt1 | contig 11509 bp, 5 predicted proteins | sample EPASupsiteHSE605_FD_187268 | JGI IMG/M metagenome (GOLD analysis project Ga0209639, IMG submission 187268) | Bioremediated contaminated groundwater from EPA Superfund site, New Mexico - Sample HSE6-05 (SPAdes) (version 2) | ecosystem: Environmental > Aquatic > Deep subsurface > Groundwater >...
TGCATGTTGAGTTTCTGCTAAAAGTTATTCAACAGATGCCAGAAGGATATCGTGTAATTTTCAATCTATTTGAAATTGAAGGATATAGCCACAAGGAAATTGCAGATATGCTCAAAATATCTGTAAATACTTCCAAATCGCAATTAATGAAATCGAAGCGTTATATTCAACGCCAACTCGAAAAAATTAACGAACTTAAATATTAAGGTCGTATGAAAGAACAAAAAGAAATCGGAGACATCTTCAGAGAAGCGTTTCAGGAATATGAACGCAAACCTTCTGAAAAAATTTGGCAAAATATAGAATTACAAGGTGTTAAACCTATATCAAAGCCCTATTTAACACCTAAAAACCTATTCATCGGATTTGGTTCTGTTGCCATTATATCTATGGCTGTATACTTTGTTTGGCCTTCTGAAAAAAATATAAATATTTCTGTACCTATTGCAAAACACGAGCAAATCATCACTCAGCCTTCTGATAATAACAGCACACCATATCCTATTGAAACAAAGCAAAACACAACTGAAAATCAAAATATTACAACAACCCAAAATTCAACTACATCCGTTCAGAATATTAACCAGACACAAACTACCAATAGAAACACGCTTACTCAGGAAATACAGAATAAACAGCCTCAAAATAATATAAACCCTATTTCAATTACTTCAGTTTCTAACAATCCTGTACCTGTCATTACCCCTAAACCTGTACTGGTAAACTCGACCAGAAACCCAAATTCTGCTCCAAATACAATTCCTGAAACCGAAAAAAGAACTGTTGTGATTAATTTCACACCAAATCAACGTACATGTAGAGGAGAAAAAGTAAAACTGGAAGCAATTGGAGGTGTAAGTTGGCTTTGGAGTACAGGTGAACGAACTTCTTCAATTTTTGTCACTCCAGAATCGACTGAAAACTATTCTGTTGTAGTTACCGATGAGTATGGAGCCAAACATACCGGATTAATTGAAGTTGCAATAGAAAATTGTGATGTAGTTTACGTTCCTAATGCATTCACTCCCAATCAAGATGGGTACTATGATGAATTTAAAGCTGTAGGAACAAACGTAAAGGAATTCGAAATTTTGGTATTTTCGCGCAACGGACAACTGGTATTTCAATCCAAAGATATTAACCAGGGTTGGGATGGTACAATTAAAGGTTCACCAGGACCCGGAGGCGTATATGTTTACAAACTAAAATATATTGACGCTCTAAATAAACCACACCAGCTATCCGGTTCGCTTACGCTAATCCGATAACTATGAATTTGAACTTAAACAGAAATCTCACTCCGAAATTTTATCCCATATTACCCGAAAATCTTCGCTTAGATATGTTAAAACCGGAAGTAATCCGTCTGAACAACGGTCTTCCGGTTTATATTTTCAGCGGAGGAAGTCAGGATATTGTAAAAATAGAATTTGTCTTTGATGCAGGAAGCAGCTTTCAGCGCAAATCTTTTACTGCACTCTTTACAAATCGGTTACTCACAGAAGGAACCCGATCCTACAACGCATCTCAGATAGCTGAAATAATTGATTTTCATGGCACTTTTATTGAGAAAAACGTTGACGTTGATCAGGCTTTTGTTTCTTTAATTTCTCCAAATAAACATCTCGAAAAATTACTTCCTGTTTTTGAAGAAATTATTAAATACCCTCGGTTTCCAGAGGAAGAAATTTCCATCCATCTTAAACGTATCCAACAGGAACACAAAATGAGTATGGAAAAAGTTGGAACTATTGCTCGTATCCGCTTTCGGGAAATGCTTTTTGGTGAAACTCATCCTTATGGTATATATAATGATATTACATTAACAGAATCGATTGACAAAAATGAGCTTATCGATTTTCATCGCAAATTTTATAATTCTGAAAATGTAATAATATTTCTATCCGGAAATCCAGATGAAAACGTGATTCAAATGCTGAATCAATATTTTGGAAAGAACGACTGGAAAGGTAGAAAAGCTGAGTTAAATCAACATTTTCCTGAGCTCCCTGCCAATATTCATAAAAAACATATTGTTCGTGAGGATGCCGTGCAGGACGCAATCCGAATTGGAAAAGTTATTTTCAACCGAAGTGAAAAAGACTTTATTGTACTTGATATTCTAACTAAAATATTGGGAGGATATTTTGGTTCACGGCTCATGATGAATATTAGGGAAGACAAGGGTTATACTTATGGAATTGGCTCTGGATTGGTTTCTTTCCGTCATCATGGTATCTTCTTTATCTCTACTGAATCAGGAGTTGAATTCAGAGAGAACGTTAAAGAAGAAATTTATAAAGAAATAGAAATCCTTCGTAATGAATTAATTCCGGAAGAAGAGCTTGAACTTGTTAAAAATCTGATGCAGGGTGAGTTTTTACGTTCCATTGATGGCCCATTTGAATCCGCTGAAATAAGCAGAACTCTGTTGTTAAACAACTTAACAACAGATTACATTGAACAACATTTAAATACGTTAAAGTATATTACTGCTGAAGAAATACGATTGATGGCTCAAAAGAACCTTTCAATAGAATCATTTCATGAGCTAACTGTTGGAAAATAAAGCAATAGAACAAACGTTTTCCATATTATAGTTGTCATTAGTATAAATCAGATTTCAATTCTATGAAGTATATTTTAAAGATATTGATTGTTGTTTTATTCATCTCTAAACTGAATGAATCCAAAGCAGCCGTATCTCCTGTACTTCGCTGTATTTCTGTAAATCCAAACGGATCTATTACGCTAAATTGGTCATTTTCAACCGATACATCTTTATTCAGAGCATATTACATTTATAGAACTACAACTTTCCCAACTGGTTATACATTAATTGACAGCGTACTAAATGCAAACACGTTAGCGTATACAGATGTTAATGTAAATGGAAATTCTCAGTCATTTGCTTATTATATACGAATTAAACAACGAAACGAATTGGAATCACAACCTTCTGATTCCTTACAGAGCATATTTTTAACAGTAGCAAACCCATTAAATAATACAGCCATTTTAAATTGGAATTCTGTTAGAAACCCATTGCTGGCTACATGTTCTCATTATTATGGAATATACCGAAGTAAAGGTAATAATTCGTTGATAATTATCGATTCAACTCAAACTCTGTCATATATTGATTCTATCAGAGTATGTAATGACTCCATATTTTACCAGATTCGTATTCGTGACAACAGTGGATGTAGCTCTAATTCAAATATCAAAGGGGATTTATTTCAAGATTTAATCTTCCCCTCATTGCCTGAATTTGACTCGGTAAGTATTAGCAGGTCAACTGGCAAAATCACACTTGGCTGGCAACCAAACCCAGATACAGACACAAAAGGTTATATTATTTGCCGTGGAAATCCCTGTATTACAATTGATACCGTTTGGGGCAGATTTAACACATTCTACACAGATATGGCTGTAAATGCTGATAATTCTTCTTATACTTACCGGATTGCAGCATTCGATAGTTGCAACAATACAAGTCTTTTTACGCAAAATCAGCAAAGCCTATTCCTAAAATCAGTTCTTGACTTATGTGGCAATAAAATAGAGCTAACCTGGAATGATTATATTAATATGAAGCAAAATCTGGAAAGCTACAAGATTTTGGTTAGCATTAATGGAGGAAACTTTAATTCGATTGCATCTTTACCAATAAACCAACACTCCTATGTTTTCACACCATTACAAGATAATACTTCTTATTGTTTCATTATTCAGGCAATTAACACAACTCACACAATTACATCCGGTTCAAACAAAAATTGTTATTCGATAAAAAAACCAGGACATCCGCAATGGTTTTATTTGCGAAATGTGAGTATTCTAAACCCGGAGCAGGTTGAAATAAAGCTCTATACAGACCCAACAGAGGTTGCTCAATTATATAAAATCTACAATTCTGCTTCACCGGTAGGTCCATGGACATTTGTTACATCTTTAAGCTATGCTGCTGTAAACGATTATTCAACAATTCATATAAACAGCAATACAAACCTCGCTCCTACATATTATATGGCTGTAGTATCAGATAGTTGTGGTAATACCGGAGATAGTACTCAAATTTCAAAAAGCATTTACCTTCAAGCCAGCATTGTTGATAATTTCACAAATACCATACAGTGGGATTCCTACTTTTTATGGGCAGGTTCTGTTTTGGAATACAGGCTATATCGTTTGATAGACAATGATCCTATTCCTATGCTGGTAACAACTAAAGCCGGAGGAATGACAAGCTATAATGCAACCGATGATATTTCAAATTTTTCATCCAGTGGGGGAATGTTTACTTATTACGTTGAAGCTATTGAAGATAACTTTACACCTTACCCATTTACAGAAATCAGCAGATCTAATCAGTCCTCTGTTAATCAACAGTCTGATATATTTATTCCAAATGCATTTATGCCCGATGGAATAAATAAAATTTTCAAGCCAGTTACTGTTTTTATACCCAACAATGGTTATACATTTCAAATCTATACCCGTTGGGGTGAAATGATTTTCCAGACAAATGATCCAAACGCTGGTTGGGACGGCACATTACATGGTGAAAAAGCTGAAACCGGAATGTATGTCTATTATGTGCATTTTACCCGCCCAAATGGAGCAATGTTTCAACGTACCGGACATGTAAGTTTGATACGATAAAGCCTCCGAAAGGAGGCTTTATCTTTTTTTCAATGAGCTTTTGCCAGAATGACTTCAGATTCACCTTACATATTCACAATAAAAAATTGTAGAATCTGCATAACATCGGGTGAAGTACCTCCGTATGGTTCATTATGGAAGGTCGTATAAACTATATTACCGCCTTTGGTACAAGTTGTATTGTATTGAATCCAAACTGCAAGCGGACCATAATTGGTTGCTGTATTATCTTGCAACAAAGTAATATAATTAGGATTCAACAGATTAATTACTTCCCATATTCCTAAATCGTAATGAATTGACATTTTCGTTTTCCCTAACAAAACCTGTAGAGCTGGATATACAATATCAATACTGTCAATTATTCCGGATGACCCGCTTTTAGAAGTACACAAAGATGAATCCGGAATGAATCCTCCTATTTTGGGAACACAATTTCCGGGAGTTTTGGGAATAGCGGCACCAGAACCATGTTCACGATGAATCTGGCCTTTAAAATTTCCATCACCTGTTAAATATTCAACAGCCCAATCCGAAGCATAGATGCTTCCGCAACCTGTTACAAAGTTTTCAAGGTTAGCATACTTTAAACTATCAAGCATTCCACTTTTGCCACAATTAAGAAATATTGCCTGAAAAGGTTGTAACTTACTTAAACTGTCTAAATCAGTAATAAAGAGTTCTGTAGCCGTATAGCCCAATGAATCTATAATTATTGTCTCTATACGGTCATAAGCTCCTTTTATATAGGCAAGATTTCCTATTTGGGTTAAAACTGTTTGACTTTGTGTTAATGTAATTGATTGATTTGACTTAACATTTACGCTTAAAATTGTCTGAAAAATATTTCCTTTTCCACCTTGAAGGACAAGAGTGTGTTTCCCTTCTGGAGCAGAAAGTGTAAACGATCCATCTTTGACGCTCATCGTGTGAAACTGTGGGTATTCCGAAATAAAAACTCTGATTCCGGCCATTGGTTTTCCACTTTTTGAATAAACCTTGCCACTGATTTTTCCTTGTGGTACATTCAAAATTTCATCTTCTTCATCTTTACTACAGGAAAAGATGACTACTGCTGTTGCAAGAAATAATGCAAGCAGAGGTAAATGTAAACGTGTAATTTTTCTCATGGGGATTCTTTTTTTCATGACAAATATACAACAAAAAATGTTGTATGTCAAGTATTTGTCATGTTAATATATGTTATGAACCATAAAATAAATATTGTTCATTCTCTGTACTGCAAGACAGAGCAAGTCAATTGAAGTATAAAAAACTATACAAACCAAAGCCTGATTAACCATTTAAGTATCCAAATGCATTATTTTTGCATTGTACTAATATTTGTTAACCAAAGAAATTTTCCATGAAACTTGCAGGATATCTTATCCGAAGTTTCCTGTATTTTATTATTATTTCATCGACCCTACAGGCTCAAATACCTGCAGGGTATTATAATAATGCACAGGGACTAACAGGCAATACATTACGAACTACTTTACGAAATATCGTGACCAATGGACACGTAAAGCTTCCATACACAAGTTCTTCTTTTGATGTATGGAATGCTTATGCTAAAACAGATGTCCGGCCCGCGCCAAATAACACCACAATTTGGGATATGTATTCTGATATTCCAAGTGGGATTCCGGCTTATACTTTTACAATTTATACTAATCAATGTGGAACCGCTTCAAAAGAAGGAGATTGCTATTCTCGCGAACACTGTATGCCTAACTCGTGGTGGGGAGGGTTAGATGATTCTAACAACCCGCAATATACTGACTTACATCATCTTTTCCCTTCAGATCAATATGTCAACATGAAAAAGAGCAACTATCCCATCGGAAAAGTAGGAACTCCAACGTGGACATCGACAAACGGAAGTAAAGTCGGACCTTGTTCTTATCCCGGTTATACAGGAACTGTATTTGAACCTATTGACGCATACAAAGGAGATTTTGCCAGAGCATTCTTTTACCTTGCTACTCGTTATATGAACGTATTAAGTAACTGGGTTATCAATTATCCTAATTATGATTCTCAATATGTAATCAATACAACAACAAATGATTACAAAACATGGTTTATTAATATGTTAATTGAATGGCATACGAATGATCCTGTTAGTCCAAAAGAAATAAGCCGTAATGATTCAATTTATTGGAAAACCCCTCAACATAACAGAAATCCATTTATTGACCATCCTGAATATGCATATGCAATTTGGGGAGGGCAACCAATAACAGTTAAAGCAGAGCCAAGCAATCATGTAACAAACTTCATAGCTTCGGCAGGCAATCCCTCTACTTCTTCGATTATAGTTAATTGGGCAGATGCAACTGGGACTATTATTCCTGATGGATATTTAGTCAAAGTAAGCCCTAATGGGATCATTATGCCTCCCAATGATTCAATAGTTGAAGTCAACCAAGTTTATGTCCAAAATGTAGCACAGGGCCTACATACTGCTACTTTCAATTCATTAAATTTCAATACAATTTATACATTTAAAATTTATCCATATACCAATTCCGGAATAAACATAAATTATAAAATAAATGGCAGTATCCCTACTTGTACACTGAAAACTGCAAATATTATTAAACCAGAACCGACGAATCAGGTAACAAATTTCACTTCCAGTACAATCTATCCACATGGAAATACCATCAAAATAACATGGACTGATGCACAAGGATCAATTGTACCAGATGGCTATCTGATTAAAGGCACTATATCAGATACATTTCAATTACCAAATGATTCTGTATCTGAAAATACAGATATATTAGTTAAATATGTAAATCAGGGAATACAATCGTTAACCATTTCAGGGCTTAATCCTTCCACAAACTATTCATTTCAAATTTATCCTTATAGCAATTCCGGATCAGACATTAATTACAAAACAAATGGAATTATACCAACCACAACCACTGCAACATTTGCAGGTGAACCATCTAATCATATTACAGATCTCACTGCTAATTATGGCGATGATCCCACTTCTTCAATAACCTTAAATTGGACAGATGCGTTGGGGCCTGTTTTACCTATCGGCTATTTGATTAAGGGTTCTACAACCGGAAGTATTAATTATCCAATCGATTCAATTCCTGAGGACAATGAATTTTTAAAGCTAAGTTATACATATGGAATTCAGTCACATACCTTCAAAGGGCTTAACCCAGGAACAGCTTATACTTTTAATTTTTTTCCTTATAATAATTCGGTTGATAAAATTGATTTTAAAACAGATGAAAGTATTCCCAGTATATCCTTTACGACAGCTCCATTCAGTGGTATCAAACAAGAACCTGTGACACACGTCAAAAACTTTACAGCTACGTCGGGCTTACCCACAAATAGCACAATCCTTCTTCACTGGACGGATGTGGAAACCGGAATAATTCCAGATGGATACCTAATTATCGGAGCTATTAGTGGAGTGGAAAATATTCAAAATCCTGTTGACAATGTAACACTTACACATCAAACACTTATAATGTATGTACATTATGACGTCAGAATCTGCAAAATAACTGGTTTACAATCCAATACATCTTATTCATTTAAAATATTTCCATATACAAACTCTGGCTCTAATATTAATTATCTTACCACTGAATCAGTACCTTCAGTTTTGCACACAACAACTCCCTGATAATAAACAAAAGACATATTCTATTTTTGATATTTCTCTTTGTTATGGGATCATATTATTCTATCAATGAAAAAAGAAGTGATAAAAGTCGTTCTTTAAGAATTGGTTTCGCTAAATATTCTGTACACCCTGCTTTCAAGGCCATTTCTTTATCGCCTGATAATGCGAAATCTGTTTGTACAATAATAGGTATTACGGAATCAATATTTCTGATTTTCATCACAATATCATATCTTTCAATATCTGATGCCTTTAAACCTATCAAAATTGCTCTTAATCCTTTTTCTTTTTCAAATAACTCTAATGCTTGTGTGTCATTAACAGCTCTGATCAGTTCAAAATTCAATTGACTGAATAAAAATCTAGTGTATTCATAATTAACATCATCTTCCTCAATCACAAGTAATTTAATTAATTCATCGGAAATTAAACAAGTTTGTTTGGGAGATATATTTACTGTTGCAACAGTATTTTGCATAAAACTTTTTTTCAGATTAACATAAAAAGTACTTCCGCTGTTAGGTTCAGAATAAAATTGGATTTCTCCACCTAATATATCTACGTAAGCTTTTACAATAGATAATCCTAATCCCAAGCCTTCATATGTGCGGGAATATCCAAGTTCGACCTGTACAAACCTATCAAAAATTAATTTTTGCTTTTCGTAAGGAATTCCTATTCCACTATCGCGTACGAACAAACGTATTTCATCATTTATTATCTGATATCCAAAATGAATATATCCATTTTTAGTAAATTTCAATGCATTTTTAATTAAATTATTTAAGATTGACTCGAGCTTTACTTTATCTGTAAAAATTATAGCATTATTGTTTTCCTCCGGGCAAAAAGTTTCAATTTCAAGGTTTCGCTCCTTCGCTTCTTCTATGTAAAAATGGTAACAAAACTGAATAATTTCATTTAGATTTATAAGTTCTTCATGTAAAACGGACTGACCTGTTTCAATTTTAGCTATTTCCAAAATATCATTAATTGTATTTATCAAACGATTGCTACATTTGGTTATCAATGAAAATGTACTCATTTGCTCATCTGCAGGTATCGCGTCTGTCTTCAAAAGATCAATGAGACCTAAAATACCATTCATCGGCGTTTTGATTTCATGGCTCATATTAATTAAGAATGCCGATTTTAACTGATCACTTTCTTCAGCTCTTTCCTTTGCAATTTTCAATTCGTCATTCATTTCACGAATGGTATTGTTGGAATTTGTAAGTTCTTCGATTAGTACTTGTAATTCTTCATTCTGTTGCAACAAAAGTTCTTCGCTCTCACGAAGCGCTTTTTGTTCTAATTTTCTTTGCGTAATATCTCTTCCAATTCCAAGAACACCGATAGGTTTGTTTTCTAAATCATAAATTGGAGTTTTTATTGTTTCCAAAATTTCGTTGTGCCCATCGCTTTTAAAAGTTACTTCTTCTTCGTTCATCGTAGATTTACCAGCACGAATTGAATTTCGATCGTGCTGTCTGAAAAAATCAGCAAGTTCCTTACTTACATAATCGTAATCTGTTTTCCCAATAATCTCGGACTGTTTTTGACCAAAAAATTGTTCAAATCTATTATTGCAATATAAGTATACCCCGTTTATATCTTTTATCCATACTAAATCGGGAAGAGAAAAGAGAAGTGTTTGTAAAAAAGCTTCTTTTTTTTGCAACTCCAGTTCATTCAATTTTTGCGCTGTTATATCCAGCAAAGTTCCCCGAAAAATTTCAGGATTACCATCCTGATCATAAATTAGTTCCCATGAAGACTGAAAATATTTAAAGGAAAGTTCATCAGGATTAGATCTGAATACTTCATTTTTAGATTTTTCTCCTTTTAGCATCCGCTCTAAAACTTTCATCATATTTTCCCTGTCATCGGGATGAATTTTTTGAAGATAAACATCAAAGTCAGGGGCAAATTCCTGTGGTTCCATTTCAAACAATCGAAACATCTGCTCAGACCAGTATCCAACAGGATTGCCAACTTCTAATTCCCAACTGCCCATGCCCGATATTTGTTGAGCTTCGTTTAAGCGTAATTCACTTTTCGAAAGATTTTCCTCCATTTTCTTACGGTCAGTAATATCAATTATTGTCGAAAGGACATACTTTTTACCGTTAAAACGTACCAATTCTATAAAGGCTAATACATTTCTGAGTTCTCCATTTTTAATTTTTATATAAAGATCCAAATCACGAACGTTTTTAGAATCTTTCAGATTATCAAGAATTCTCATCCGGGTATTTTCATTTAGCACACCCAAATCAACCATAGTTTTTCCTATTGAATACTCACGCTCAAAGCCCGTCAGCTTATACCATGCATCATTTACTTCAATAATTTTTCCACTTTCAAGGCAAATTATTACTATTGCTATTGGACTCGATGTAAATGCAGCAATAAATAATTCCTGCGATTTTTTTCTTTCAGAAATATCCGTCGAAATGCCTAACAAGCCCCATACACTATGGTCATTTTCGGCTTTATAAATTGGTATTTTCATCTCCCAAAAAGTCAAAATATTACCTTCTGAATCAGAAATCTCCACTTCTTCTTCAAATATCTCTCCCTGTAAAACTCGTTGATCATCTAAAGTAAATTTATCTGCTGTTTCTTTACTGAAATAATCATAGGCATCACTACTTATAAATGAATCAAAATTAGTTTTCAATAAGTTTACGATTGCTGTATTTCCATAAATAAACTTTCCATTTTTGTCTTTCATGTAAACACAATTCGGAATTTTATTAAGAGCTTCTTTTAATCTCCACATCTCCAAATTTTTTTCAGACAAATTATAATGCTTACACTTCATTGAGAATCTATCAACTATCCTTGTTGATAAAAGCATTTCAACTCTTCGATAGGGAAAATTCAACAAAAAACAAAAGCCGGAATTAAGCAGTTCAATGCGATTTTGTTCTGTTAATGTATCATCAACTATAGCAATTACCTCAATGCAAGAACTATTTGTAAATTCAAGAAATTCAATAACTTGATTCAATAAAAAACCAAAGGAAGATGTTAAATCTATTATAATTACATGAGGAGCAATCTTTGAAAAAATTTGACCAACCTCTTTTAATGAAGTCTCATTGTAAAAAATATTTAGATGTGGCAAATCTTGTTTAAAATATTCAAGAAGGTAATTTCCCTGATCATTAT
>Ga0209639_1003131_pt1 | contig 11509 bp, 7 predicted proteins | sample EPASupsiteHSE605_FD_187268 | JGI IMG/M metagenome (GOLD analysis project Ga0209639, IMG submission 187268) | Bioremediated contaminated groundwater from EPA Superfund site, New Mexico - Sample HSE6-05 (SPAdes) (version 2) | ecosystem: Environmental > Aquatic > Deep subsurface > Groundwater >...
TCAAGGGAGGATAACTCTTTCAGGTCATATTTTCTCTCCAGGGCCTTTAAAATAAGATGATCCGCTAGATGCGGATTTTTAGGTAATAATGGGCCGTGGAGATATGTTCCGATGCAGTTCTGGTAAATCATGCCTTCCTCCTGGTCTTTGCCATTGTTACCATAACCCACAATTACCTTTCCCAGTGCCTGGTGATCGTGGTAGGTGCGGCCTCCATGATTTTCAAAGCCCACCAGTGTCTCTGGACTAAGTTTCAGGCTGTTTTCAATGATTATGTTTCCAATAAGCCGTCCTTCCTCACTACGAGTATGGTAATCAAATATTCCCAGACCAGGAACATCATTTCCATCTGCATCAATGTATTTCTCACCTAAAAGCTGATACCCGCCACATATGGCCAGAACAGGGGCGCCATCTTCAATCAGATCTCCCATTACCCGTGTGTACTTTAGGAGATGGGAGTAAACAATATTTTGACCACGATCTGAACCTCCTCCAATGAAGAACAGATCACCATCAGTTAAGGGTACTTCGTGATTCATGCTGAAACTTACCACTTCTACATTGATACCTCTCCACTGGCAGCGCTGACGTAGGCTGGTTACGTTACCCAGATCCCCATAGAGATTCAAAAGATCAGGATACATATGATATATTTTAAGTTCCATGGTTATTCCCATCAAAGTTATTTTGTTATAAATAAGTTATTAATGATAATTCAAATTCTAATTTATTGTGATGAGTTTAAATTCAATAATTTAATTGATTCTCATTACATGATTTAAACTATTTTTCATGAGGATTTTTTTTAAGATTATCTAAAAGGATTTTTTTTGATATTATTCTAAAAAATATTTCATTCAAATCCTCTCATCGGCCTGGAAGTTTCAGATTCTTTAAATATTCACGAATATGTGACATTTTCTTTCCCGAACCTTCTAATCGTGCTAGTACCAACTCACGACCCTGGAATACTGCAGTATAGGTTGGTAGAATATAAACTATTTCCACATCTTCATTTAAGACATTCCCTATGGCACTGTCCATATTATCATCTACTTTCACCAGTTCCACTGGCACCCCAGCGTACTTGAGTCGGAGTGCAATATCTTCAGCCCGGCGACCAGAACAGTAGATCTGGTTGATGTTCTTCACATTACTCATTTTTTCTACTTCAGCATCCCATATCCAGGACACATCCTTACCATCAGCCGGGTTGTCGTTAAGCACAAATAACATTGATTTAGCACGTTCATCCAGGGAAATGCTGCTTATTGTCTCACTGAGTCCAATGGGATTTTTAACCAGGGCGATTTTAACGATTTTCTCAGGGAACTGGAAATTCTCCATCCTGCCCAGATGATATTCAAACTCTTCAATGGAACGGGCAACATTCTCCAGGGGAAGACCTACCTCCAGGGCAGTGGATAATGCCGCGCAACAGTTATAGGCATTATATATCCCCTCGTAGGCAAAGGTTATATCCTGCACTTCCTGATCCTTATTTTTAAACTGGTAATGATACTGATGGTCCTGGTAATCTATCTCCGTTATCTGGTAATCATGATTCGGGTTGGAAAAACCGCAATCAGGGCACTGGTAACCGCCTAACTGGCCGTAATTATAATAATCGTAATCCAGATAGCTGCTGCAGGCTGGGCAGAACCGTGATTCAACAATTCCCTGCTGAAGGGTGCTGTACTGGTTTTGGGTCACCCCATAATAAATGTTCTTTTTATGTAGTTTCCGGAAGTTTGAAACCAGAGGGTCATCTGCGTTAAGAATTAATGTTGTATCCAATGGTTCCAGGGCTTCTAAGATATCCTGGAATGCTTTTTCAATCTCACCGTAGCGATCAAGCTGGTCCCTGAAGAAATTAGTCACCAGGACGTAGTCTGGTTTAACATGTTCAGTAACCCTTTCAAATGAACCTTCGTCCACTTCGAAGACTCCCCAATCATACTCCTTTTTCCGGTCATGTAAAAATGCACTTACCAGTCCCTGGGGCATGTTGGCACCCCTAAGATTAGATAGAACTGAAGGGTATTCCTTCTTTAAAATGTGGGTGAGGAGGTTATTGGTGGTGGTCTTACCATTGGTACCGGTGATGATGATCTTATTCTGGCAGCGGTCATTTACCACCCCTAAAATATCAGGATAAATGGTCATGGCCACTTTACCGGGCATGGCACTGGCACTACTTTTAAGAATTTTCCTGAGAACGAAAGAGGCTATTTTACCCGCTGCCACTGCAGAATAATATCTAAATCTTGGATAACTTATGCTAAATCCCACCTTTATTAAATTACTATAATTGTTTTGTTTATGTCATACCATATTTTATTTTGTCTGATTATGGTCTTATTTGGTGATCCATTAAATAGTTTTAATTGGTAAATATTTCTATATTTTCATATTCTTAGAAAAATAGTTCCTCTTAAACAGTTTTTCCACGTCTTGCATACTCTATGAAAAATTTAAGGAACTTATAACCTTCCATGATCTCATTAGAACTATCTTTAAAACTATCTAAAACAGACACTTCATTGTATGCTTCTGTTTTATCAGCTTCGCAACCAGGGGTGTACACAGCATAGGGAACTGGATCAGAAGTATGGGTTCTAATATCTATGGGTGTGGGATGGTCTGGTAACACAGCCAGAGCATAATCATCCAATGAATGGAGTTCTTCTCTTAGTTTTCCCAGTATGCGTCGGTCAATGCGTTCAATGGCCATTATTTTTTCCTGGATATCACCGGCATGACCCGCTTCATCAGGAGCTTCCACATGAATAAAAACCAGATCATGATCTTCCAGGGATTCCAAGGCATACTTGGCCTTACCACAGTAATCCGTGTCATAAAAACCAGTAGCACCAGGGACATGGACATTGGTTAATCCAAGGTAAGTTCCAATCCCTTTAATTAGATCCACCCCAGTAATGGTTGCACCTTTAAGGTTATATTTCTCCTTAAAAGGAGGTAACTGGGGTTTGGGTCCCTGCCCCCACAACCAGATCATGTTAGCTGGATTTTTATCCGATTCAACTCTTTTTTCATTTATGGGCTGCTTTTCCAGGACATCTGAAGATTTATACATCAATTCATTCAGTTTCACAGATAAAGCGTCTAATACACTATTATCTCCTTTTAAAAGATATTCCTGGATGGGTTCTCCCACCACGTCATGTGGGGGTGTTGATTTAAGTAAAGCAGCATCTTTACCCTTATAAATGAACAGGTGGCGGTAGCTGGTTCCCAGATAAAATTTCCCGTAACGGAAAAAGGATTGATTTAAGCTCTCAATAAGCTGTGATGCTTCAGCAGTGCTGATATGCCCTGCGTTGAAATCAGCTAGAAGGCCATTTTCCTGAGTTATGAGATTACAACGGAATGCTACATCATCTTCTTTCAGTTGGGCTCCGATACTGGCGGCTTCCAGTGGGCCCCGGCCAGTGTAATATTTTTTAGGATCATAACCCATTATGGATAGATTGGCCACATCTGATCCTGGTTCCATTCCCTGGGGAACAGTTGCCAGCATGCCGCAGGACCCGTTCTTTGCTATAAAATCCATATTGGGGGTTTCAGCTCTTTGAAGGGGTGTTTCTCCATCCAGTTCTTTTAATGGTTGGTCAACCATTCCATCCCCAATAACAACAATGTACTTCATTTAAGTAATCTCCTTTAATCTCTATTAATATTAGGCTAATAATACACTAATCAATGTATAGCATGCCCCGGATAATAAAAAGAATCCCCTTTTATTTGGAAATCATTTTGGGAAATTATTATAATCAATTCAATTTATTCCCATTCTGATTTGGTTATTCCCATTTATTGTGTTAATTTAAGTATTCTGACAATTTTACCAGCGTAGATATTAAAAAAATTTAAAAGGGTTTATTATTTCCTTATTTTCCAAATACTTACTATATCGCTGAGGATGGCAGAAGCAGTCTCCACGGATCCTGCGCCTTTACCAACCACAGTGACATCATCTGCCAGATCAGTTTTAAGGGTGGCAACGTTAAGAGTGCCCTCCACTGCAAATGGAGACCCTTTAGGTACCAGGCGGGGTGATACTTCCAGAGCATCTGGTGAAGCTTCACCAATAAGTTTTATTAATAAACCTTCCTTCTTAGCCAGAGCTATTGATTCAGCAGTTATCCTGGATATTCCTTCCACTTCCACATCTTTAAGAGTCACTGGGAGGTTTAAAACAGAATTAGCCAGTATAACTATTTTGCAGGCTGCATCAATGCCCTCCACATCCTGGTAGGGATCAGTTTCAGCAATACCCATTTCTTGTGCTTCAGTAAGGGTTTGTTCATAGGATGATCCTTCATTGGCCATCCGGGATAAGATGTAATTGGTGGTTCCGTTCAGGATTCCGTATATTGATTCTATACTACATCCAGCCAGGTTTTCATGGGCGAAATTGATAATGGGCATGGCACCACCCACTGATGCCTCGAATTTAAATTCGACTTTATTGGATGTGGCACAATCTGCAAGTTCCTGGAATGATAGGGCAAGAGGTCCCTTATTGGAGGTCACAACGTCTTTACCATCTTCCATTGCCTTCAGGATGTGGCTGCGGGTAGGTTCACCATCATCAATATCAGTGGGAGTAACTTCCACCAAACAATCATATTCAACTTCTCCCAGAACTTTAAGACTGCTTAAACCATGAGCACCGTATTCTGGGTAAGATGAGATTTTGCCTGTTTCGTTCTTGGTTTTAATGAGTAATTCTTCATCCAGACCATCTTCTTTAATGGCAGCCCCGGAACGATCAGTTACCGCAACGATCTGGGGATTAAGATCATAGTTACTCTTCAAATATTCTTTTTTCATGGATAGAACACGGGCAACTCCCTGTCCCACCGCACCAAAACCTAAAATAATAATTTTCATAGGATCACCTTTCACTTTCAAGACTCATAATCCTTTTAAACTTCATTAATAACCAGGAAGCCTTTCTGATCCCCAATTTCTTTGATATTTTTGAGTACTTCCTTTTTCTGTCCGAAATCTGCTTCCATAACGATCTTGGTGGCTGAGTTTTTAGGCTCATCAGACATTTTAAGATCCAGATCAGCGACCCTGACACCTTCCAACTGGTTTAGGAGGGTTACTGTGTCCTTTACATCTTCTTCCACAATATCTCCTACCAGAACAGTAGTGATCTGTTCCTTCCTTAGAACACCGTCCACTGCCATTATCTGAATATCTTTAGCTTCCAGAGCACCCATAACCAGATCAAGGGTTTCTTTATCTCCTTCAATAGTTATCTGCACCGGAACTGTTCCTCTTTCGGTTTTAACATCTCTTTGATGTATAACGGCCACTATGTTGGCCCCTAACCTTCCCATTGGATCGAGGGCTTCTAATAATTGCCCTGGAACATCTGGCAGATCCAGTACAAGGTTAAATCTCATTTTACCCACTTTCCTTTCTCTGCAATCAGGTTACCCTCTTCGTCTACATGGGCGTTGCGCATGATCTTTGAAGAGTTTTTATCCTCAGCACAGTCTTCCCGTGATAAATTAACGTTGTCAACCATGTAATGGGTTTCTTCCAGTTCAGGTATGTTTTTCAGGGCTTCAGAAAAGCTTTGTAGTATCTCTTCGGCCTCTTTTTCAATCTTCAACTTTTTCACTCCCAAATTAATCAGATTGCCTTCTTTAGATTATCTTTAGTTTATTCCATATTATCAGATATTCCATTATCACTAACTTGTAAATTGAACAATCATTTTTCTATGGATTTTTATATTAATCATCTATAATATGAATCTAAATGTCTATAAATTTAAAGGATTTTTTCAATTTTTCCATATATTCCTGGTCTTTTAAGACCTTTTTTCTGAGGATTTTATGAATGCCCGATCCGTACTGTGCGGCTTTTTTAGGTCTTTTAACAATCTCAGGGGGTACACCCATCTGACTGGCCACTTCCCTGAGGATACACTTGCGCAGTTTGTCATCAGGGCCACTTATCTTATAATACATAGGTATATTCATGGCCATATTTATAATTTGGAAGTCAAGGTAGGGAACCCTTAATTCCACACTGCTGGCCATGGTTACTTTATCATCACGTTCCAGGTTCACATGGTAAAGATTCTCCACATCACTCTGGAGGTCTTCCTGGGCCTCTTCACCCTTCATGTGGTAAAAATCGAGGTAACGATGATATCCTGCAAAGAGTTCATCTGCGCCCTGGCCCGACAAGATCACCCTGTGGCCCTGTTCATGGGCCATCTCAGCAGCCAGGTAGGTGGTCATACCAACCCCTAATTTCATGACATTCCACTCTTCTATGGCATTTAGTACGAGGGGGGTGTATTCTCTCACCAGTTCTTCATCAACCGTTTTAATGTGAAGGGGAAGACCTATATCATCAGCAACTTTACTGGCGAAGACCCGGTCTGGAGAACCCTCACTACCCACGGCATATAATTCAGTTTCAATCCCCAGATCAGCACATAGCACTGCCAGGAGAGTGCTGTCAACACCTCCAGAAAATAATATTCCTACCTTATCCAGGCCTAGGGTTCTTTTTTTCACGGATTCCCTGATATGATCCCCTAAAACCTTTTTAAGATATTCTTTATCTTTAAGATGTTCATTATTTGAGGTAACCTGAGTAATTTTGGAACACTTCTGTGACTCATTTTGAGACAGGGTTTCTTTCCAGGAAGACCAGTTTTCTTTCCAGGATAATCTTTGTGGTAAAAGTACTAACTCCTGATTGTGTAACATGAAATTGGGTGGTAAAGTATGTGTTTTGTTTATTCCCGCACGCCATAATGCCTTTTTTTCAGATGCAAAACCGAATAAACCATTTTCCCCCCCATAATAAAGTGCTTTTACTCCTATTGGGTCTCGAACAGCCACTAAGTCTTTACCATCATAGGCAGCGAAGGCATAATCACCATCAAGGTGTTCCACAACCATAGAAATGGTTTTTAATAGAGAACCATTGTAGTGTTCTGTGATAAGGGCTAAAACCACTTCAGAGTCACTGTCAGTTTTAAAATCATAACCTGGTTTATTTTTAAGCTCAGAATACAGTTGGGAATAGTTGTATATTTCCCCATTACAGACCAGGATAATTTTCCCCTTTTTCAATGGTTGGACAACCTCTGATCCCACAATAGATAGAAGGTTGTGGCCCAGTCCAATGTTACCCGGGGGTATGGTCAAATCTTTCAGGTCCCCCTGAGATATTTTACCATCTACAAAAACTCCAGATTTGTCAGGTCCCCGGTGTTTAAGGGTTACTAACATATTATACAGTTTGTCACCGATATTCTCACCGATGATACCAGTTATTGCACACATAACAAGTAATCCCACAATTTTTAACAGATCTACAAATAAATTAAATTTTAAATTATTAAGTCTGTGAATCCACAAAATTATCCAAAAGACTTAAAATCAATAAAATAAGGTTATTCCTAAGTTAAATAGTCAGTTTCGCTTTTCTTTATGTTTTTAAATCCTGTTTATTATATTATTTATTTTATACAATTTTATTTTTATTTTATAATACAATTGTTAATTTATAATAGATTTAATCTTTTTATAATTAATATTTATTTATTTAATTAATTTTGCTATTGATTTTTATTTCTACACATAAAAAATTAGAATTTTGATCAGCACATGCTCATTTAATTATAAAAAAAATAAAAAGGGGAAAAATAAGTTGGTTTTTTTACTTCCTCTTTGACACGGTTACTCCGGCGAAGATCATCATTATCGCCATTAATATCCCACCAATGGGTATTCCTGTAGTTTGCATACCAACAGTTTTTCCGGATGATGTTTTTGTGGGGTTGCTGGAATCAGTGGTTGTGGTTGGATTTCCTGGATCAGATACTGAATAAGGTGAAACTGAAGCGGTTGCCCGGTTGTTGTCTGGATTTGGATCATAGAATCCTGAAGCCAAATTAGGGTCTGGATCAGTTATCACTGCCTCAACAGTCATTTGAACATCTGAAACCATAGCTTGCATTATTAAATGCATAACAGCCATTGTATTCGTAGCCATGTAACCAATACTCCACAAACCGGTGGTTGAATTAAATGAGCCATTGGTATCATCAGATATGTAGCGAAGTCCCGCAGGTGCTGTGAAATACACTTTAGCATTAGGTGCATCGTCAGGCCCATAATTGTGTGCTGTCATGGTAAACTCAACAAAATCCAAATATTTTGGATGCGCATCGTTTACATTTATAGCAATACCAAGGTCGGATGCTGGCGGTATGGTGATGGTGGTGTTGGTTTCGTTGTTGGTGTTGTTTTGGTCGTAGTTGGTTCCGTTGACTGTGGCGATGTTTGTTATGTTTGTGTTAGAAACCATTACTTGTGCTATGATGTGTAGTATGGCGTTTGTGTTGTTGTTTAGTGTTCCTATGGTCCATAATCCTGTGTTGTGGTTGTAGGATCCGTTTCCGTTGTCTGAGATGTATTGTAGTCCGGTGGGTAGTGTGTCGGTTGATATTACGTTGGTTGCGTTGTCTGGTCCGTTGTTGTGTATGGTTATGGTGTAGGTGATGGTTTCGAGGTATTCTGGTGTGGTGTTGTTTACGGTTTTGGTTATTGTTAGGTCGGATGCTGGTGGTATGGTGATGGTGGTGTTGGTTTCGTTGTTGGTGTTGTTTTGGTCGTAATTTGTGCTGGTTACGTTGGCGATGTTGGTTATTTGTGTGTTGGATGTGATTACTTGTGCTATGATGTGTAGTATGGCGTTTGTGTTGTTGTTTAGTGTTCCTATGGTCCATAATCCTGTGTTGTGGTTGTAGGATCCGTTTCCGTTGTCTGAGATGTATTGTAGTCCGGTGGGTAGTGTGTCGGTTGATATTACGTTGGTTGCGTTGTCTGGTCCGTTGTTGTGTATGGTTATGGTGTAGGTGATGGTTTCGAGGTATTCTGGTGTGGTGTTGTTTACGGTTTTGGTTATTGTTAGGTCGGATGCAGGACCAACAGTTACAGTCACAGAATCCTGATCATTATCTGGTTCCTGGTCATGTTCTGTTCCATTAATAATGGCAACGTTGGTTATCTGGGTGTTGGAGACAATGACACGTGCCACAATATGTAACACTGTACTTGTACCGTTAGCCAGATCACCGATGGTCCAAACACCAGTTACAGGATCGTAGGAATTGTTAGAATCATCTGACACCCATTCAAATCCAGCAGGTAACTGATCAGTCACCTGAACATTGGTAGCATCATCAGGCCCATAATTATGGGCAGTTAAGGTGAACACAACTTCATCCATGTAATTAGGAGTCAAAGTATTCACTACTTTATCAATTCCCAGATCAGCGGTTCTTACATCTAAACCACCTAAAGGCACACTTGCTTCTGCTTGGGCATGGCCTAGGGTCAAGGTTAATAACTCATAACCTGGTATGAGATTAAGAAGCTCAATGTTTAAAGCATCCCCTGAAGCAAAGGCATGAGTACCATCAAGAGAAGTTATCTCTGTCTTATCACCCAGCGCTATTCTCAGCACTCCGGGGATTTGAACAACTCCATTTATCCTGAGCTGGTCTAAAATACTTATGCCGAGGAGTTTAATGTCAGCTACAGTCCAATCATAGATTGCAGAAGCTCCTCCTGGTTCACCATTGGCAGTTGCGGTTGCATGAACATCTAAAGCATTTATTTCAAGTAATCCACCAAGAACTAATATGTTGGCTGTGCTTCCAACACTTGAGGAACTAGTCAAGGCGCCAGTATCAAAATCGGGTGTTACGCTGCTATCTGCATTTATAACCCCCAGATTTATGATCTGGATTAAATTCAGTAGGCTCAGTTGTAGAGATACTAAACTGCTCCCTCCACTTGCTTCTGGGGGATTGGTGCTTGAATCAGCAACTCCAACTAAAGCACCTACATTGAGTCCTAGTAGTTGCAATAAGCTGGGTAAATTAGATGGAAGTATTCTTCCAGTCACCAAACCCTGATCACCTGTTGAATTCACATTCAATAAACCGGCGAGTAAATCACCGGTGAGCAACCTGACTTCCAGAGGTATACCTTCACCTTCACTGTAAGGTATTACTTGGCTATCAGCCCAGGCACTTGATTTTCCTGCGTATATGTCCAGTAAAATTCCTGGAATCGCACCTACGTTTAATACAAAACTTGAAGCATTGCCACTGTAAGCTGGTAAAGCATATAATCTGAAATTCGCAGTACCATAAAGATTGGGATCAGATGGATTGGATGCATTGGGGGTTACGGTTATTTCTTTAGAGTAGGATAAATAACCTAACCTGATTGCGGCCACTCGGAATACAGTTCCGGGATTGTTGAAGTTTACTTGATAGGAACCATCAACTCCAGTTATTGTTTCTGCCATTAAATTGTCAGTGGTATCCCAGACCCTGATGGTAACTCCGCCCAATCCAGTATCTGAACCGCTTTCAATCACTGTTCCAGATATTATAGGATCTATGATCGATGAATCACTGTTGTTTTCATCAACTTCTGCTGATGTGTCGGACTGGATCCCAGAAATATCTGCAGAAGAATTGATAGGGGTATCACTTGAATCTGCAGCACTGACTGCACTGCAAAGTATCACTGCTAAAAAGAATGTTAGAAGAACTGCTCCATGTTTTTTATATTTCACATTTGTCACCTCCTTTTTTGTTTCAAATAGAAATAACTGCCTTAATGGGGTTATTTCAAATGATAATGCACTTGCGTTTTAAGATAAGTAAAATGGGGTTATTAACTCTCAAATTTACATATCTGGTAACTCATATACTAACTAAAGTATTATGCTTATCATGTTTGAATAATATCCAATAGTATTTAAATATTATTATTTGAAAATAGTTTAAATTCGTATAAAACTAAGCGAATGTAGATTTATTTCCGGGATCAAACAATAATCTATTTTAATGTTTATATTGGGTAAACTGTTAACTCAGGGCCTGATTGAGCAATTAATAAGTCTTTGAATTAAGAATTAAAAACCATTAAAGATCCAAAAAAAATTACATTTTTTAATACTTAACTTGGTGATTGATCATGAAATTTAATTATTAGTATTGATGATTAACCCGGTAAAAAGAAATAGAACTAAATTTTTAGACAATCTTTCATGTATTAATAATGATATTATGAACAGTCTATCATGTATTAATAATGATAAACCTAACCACGAGACATGGACTTAAAAAACAATTTTCTTTGGATATAACAAAAATTAGATATAAAAACAAAAAAACAAGTAATTTTATTTTCTATTTTTCTAAAGGCAGAATTCCTTCTAAAGGCAGAATATTCATTTTAAAGGCACAATATTCTCAGAAAATTTAAACAGTGATACCTCATTAGCTATTTTTATTCAACTAGGTGAGATGACATACAGGCGTCACAATCAGTTGGCATTTTTCCTTTTTCTTTGTGTAACTGACAGAGAATCTCATCAGTCTTCACTTTTCTACATATTTCACAAACGTGTGGTA
>Ga0209639_1003132_pt1 | contig 11508 bp, 10 predicted proteins | sample EPASupsiteHSE605_FD_187268 | JGI IMG/M metagenome (GOLD analysis project Ga0209639, IMG submission 187268) | Bioremediated contaminated groundwater from EPA Superfund site, New Mexico - Sample HSE6-05 (SPAdes) (version 2) | ecosystem: Environmental > Aquatic > Deep subsurface > Groundwater >...
TGTTACTGGGGGTCGAATGTATGTAAATCCAATACGTGATTTATTTCCGGACATATGGGAAAAAGCACCTTTTGAGAGGCATATAGTTCGTGAGGAACTGGTAATGATGGCTGGGGACAATTCCTTCTCCACCAGTTATACCGGTTCAGATTTGAGACAGGCTCCTTACCAGAGCTACAGTGTATTACGTTCGAAGTTTGATCGATGGTTTGCTCAACAGGCAGAAAAAGTTGGCGTAATGCTAGTCACTAAAAGCAGGGTCGATGAGCTTATCAAGGAAGACGGCAAAATAATTGGAGTACGTGCAGGTGGAGATGAACTAGGGGCGGACGTAATTGTTGCTGCTGACGGAGTACTATCGTTGTTATCTGAGAAGGTCGGTTTAAGTGTACCAGCTAATCCTGAAAATTATGCTGTTGGGTTTAAGGAAATAATTGAGCTTGATCGCAGTGTGATTGAAAACCGCTTTGGGCTGGAAGGTAATGAAGGAGCAGCGCGTCTCTTCATGGGCGAAGTAACCCGCGGAAAATTTGGCGGAGGTTTTTTGTATACGAACCAAAGCTGTTTAAGTTTGGGAATCGTGGTAGGCATCAAAGACCTGATGCAAGGTGATCCTGGTGTTTCTGCTCCTCAATTGATGGACGATTTTAAGGTGCGTACGGAAGTCGCCAACCTCATTAAAGGTGGACAGACTGTAGAATATTCAGCTCATGTCATACCCGAAGGGGGTTTAAAGGCTTGGCGAACTCTTTATGGAGACGGAATATTAGTTGTTGGAGATGCTGCCGGAATGGCGATGAATATTGGTGTCACAGTACGTGGTATGGAATACGCACTGGCTTCAGGATATTACGCAGCCCAAGCTATTTTAAAAGCCAGAGAATCAAAGGATTTCAGCCGTAACACTTTGAAGGTATATCAGGAATTACTTGAGAAGAGTTTTGTTTATAAGGACTTCAAAAGTTTTCAAGAAGCTCCAAAAGCACTCGACAATCCACGATTTTTCAATCGTTATCCTGAAATGGTCGGCAGCATTATGCAAGATATATACACCATTCCAGCAGGGCCTAAAGATAAATTAATGACTTCTGTTAAAAAGCAAATAAATTTTAAAGAAATATTATCAATAGTAAGCGATATGAGGAAGGTAATGAAAATATGAGTGAACTTATGGGTCTGAAAGCGAAGCTAGGGCTAGATGTCTTTAAACCTAATTCTCAGCCACATATTGCTATTAAACCCGGAAAAGAAACAGATCCTAAGTTGAATAGAGCTATTTTAGTATGCCCGGCTGGCTTATATACCAAAAATTCTGATGGAAAAGTAGAATTTAATGAAGACGGGTGTCTTGAATGTGGAACCTGCCGTATAGCTTGTGGCAGCGAGGTTTTAGATTGGTCCTATCCTGTTGGAGGATATGGTGTGCAATATCGTTTTGGATAATTTCTACCTATGGGGTCAACACAACATTCTTATAAAGCCTTGTAGTTTCCAGGTAAATAAATAGTAAATGATACCGATAAGGAGGAAGTTATGCGTATCGCTATTTGCCCTGGAAGCTATGACCCAGTTACAAAAGGACATGTCCATATTATTGAACGCGGCTTTCGGTTGTTTGACAGAGTGATTGTAGTTGTGATGGTAAATCAAACAAAGACTGCTTCATTCACAATGGAAGAGCGTGTCAAAATGATGCGTTTGTCAATAGCCCATCTTCACAATGTAAAGGTGGACGCGTATGACGGACTGGTATCTGAATATGCGCGTTATCATAATGCATGTGCGCTTATTAAGGGCTTGCGTGCTGTTTCGGATTTTGAATATGAATTTCAAATGGCACAAATCAATAAAAGGCTAAACCCAGATCTCGAAACGGTTTTCATTAATGCAGATTCAAACTATACCTATCTGTCTTCCAGTATGGTTAAGGAGATTGCACGATCTGGAGCAGATTTGTCCGGTTTTGTTCCGACCAGTGTAGAGGAGTTTATTAAGGGGCGCCTTATACAGAAAGTAGGTTAGGTATATCTTAGTCGGCACTTATCATAGTGGTGATAAGGCGTACCTGCTTTGACAGGCTTGCCCGCCAATCTCTTGCATAGCAATGGATCTTAGTCCATGCTCCGTGATAATGCTTTGAGCTTTACTACTAGTAATAAGCAATAATTAACATCGATGCAATGTAAGGCAGGAGCATTGCACACAATCCCGGCAGTGTGGCCGGTTGTTGGATTAGGTGAGGGAAGGTATAAATATCCTTCAAAATAGATGGTCTGCAAGAAGTTGTCCATGCGTTTTTAGGGCAGAGTGCATTCTAGCAAATAGCGGAAAGGTATGATTATACGAATGAAAACAAAAATGACTGAATTGCTTGGTATTCAATATCCAATTATGTGCGGCCCCATGCTCCATATTGCCAAGCCTGAGCTGTGCGCTGCGGTCTCCAATGCCGGCGGACTTGGGAACCTCACCGCCGCTTGCTACAATAACGGTGAAGAGCTTCGCACTGCGATTCACGAAACCAGAAAGCTGACAGATAAACCCTTTAGTGTCAACGTGACTTTGCTCCCCTCCATGCGTCTCACTCAGGAGATTCTGGACGATTTTTTCAAGGTCTGTGCAGAGGAACAGGTCGCCTGCATGGATGTCTCCGGCTCTCTTGCCACAGCATACATGGATCAGATGCACAAGGCCGGCACAAAAATGATTCATAAAATGGGTTCCCCCAGACACGCCAAAAGTGCGGAGCGGGCTGGCTACGATATGGTTATTGCGGCTGGTTTCGAAGAGGGCGGCTACCCACTCCGTGACGATGTCGCAACTACTGTGCTGACTCCAAGCATCGTAGAGGCTGTAAATATTCCGGTTATTACCACAGGAGGTATGGTCAGTGGCAAAAGCTTTGCGGCCGCTCTTTCTTTGGGTGCGTCCGGCATAATGATGGCCAGTCGCTTTATCGCCACAAAGGATTGTCCTGTACACGAAAATATCAAGAAGTTGATTCTTGACCACGATGCAAAAGATACTATTATTATCTGCAAAAAAATCATGCAAGGCCGTGCGCTGTTCAATGAAAATGTGCGTCGAATTCAGGCGATTGAGGAAGAAGGCGTAAATCTTGAACGCATATATGATATGCTCTCTGGAAGTCATTCCAAGCTCGCATATGAAAACGGCGACACTGAAAATTTTACCTTTATGGTGGGGCAATCCATTGGGCTCATTCATGATCTCCCCACGGTGGAAGAGCTGATAACGCGCATCGTGGCAGAGGCGATCGATGTCACTAAAAAGAATCTTGCTTGCTTCTCATAAGCCCGCAAGCAAGTATTCAACGTTACATCATTGATAAGTGCCGCATCGATGTTATGTAAGGCAGGAGCATTGTATCGATGCGGCAGTGTGGCCGGTTGCTGGATTAGGCGAGGGAAGGGGGGGCCGTACAGTCCTAAACAAAATGTGTTATGTATGTTACCTTAGTTTCGTTTTGCGTCGTGTAATTAGGTGTTACTGACACCCTTGGATATCCACAGATTGCTAGAGGGCATCATTGGCACTAACGACGTGCGGGAAATCGGTGCGGCGCAGGTCAGGCATTATCTGGGCGACTATAGTGGCGAGTCCCCTGCCGCGCCGCATTCAGCCAGTCAGGATCAGGTGTATGATGAGCGCTCGGAGATCGCTCAGGCATTGCGGGTTTTCCGAAACAACAAGTCCAAGGCTGCCGCTTATCTGAGAATTTCAAGGAACACGCTGTACAAGCGTATGCGGGAATATAACCTGCAATAGCCAATGAACAGATGAAACATTATTCAACAAATTTGAACAATTATACACAAATAGATAAAAACCTGAACAATTTTGAACATTTTAAATTCAACGATAAAGCAGTCTTTGGTATGTGTGCTTCAATACACACCAAAGAGCGGTTTTTTTTTGTGTATTTTGTTGATTTTTAGCGCCTGTATTAAGGAATGTGTACAAATTCTCTATGCGTGAGTAATAGTTGGCACGGAATTTGCGTGTATTTTGGTAAGTAACAGTTAACACTAATTCAAATGAAGAGGAGGCACATATGGGCTGGCAGGAAGAATATCAAAGAAAACTGGTTTCACTAACAGAGGCGGCGGGGCTTATCGAATCCGGCGACTCAGTCTTTTTCTCACCGATGCAGTCGACGCCGTTCCAGTTGTTGGAGGCTATCGCGGACCGGGTGGGGGAGCTCAAGGATGTGGATATGCAATCGGGGGTGGAGCTCTATCCATATAAGTCTCGGCAACCTGACCAATGCAGCGGGATACGGACTAGTAAGCAAGAAGGATTTGTCCATCCATTCGGAGGTGTTTACAAACTCCATGATGGAGCTGCATAAGAAAGGAGTTATCACCGGGAAAATCCATTGCGCCTTTACTTTGGGCACCAAGGAACTGGTCCAATACAGCACCAACGAACAAATTCAATTCTACCCGCTGAGCATCGTAAACAACCCGGTAAACATCGGCAAGAACAAGAAGATGATCTCTATCAACGCCTGCATGATGGTCGACTTGACCGGTCAGGTGTGCTCCGAGTCCATCGGTCATTACCATTACAGTTCCACTGGTGGGCAGCTGGATTACGTGTTTGGCTCCTGGCTTTCCGAGGGCGGCAAAAGCATCCTGTGCCTGCCATCCACCAATGAAATGAAAGACGGCTCGGTTGTCTCTACCATCACGCTGAATCTGCCGGAGGGCGCGGTCATCACGACCCCCCGTTCTCTGACGATGAACATCGTCACTGAGTACGGCGTTGCCCGCCTGAAAAACCGCTCGATCCGGGATCGCGTTAACGCAATGATTTCCATTGCCCATCCGGACTTCCGCGACAGCCTGCGAAGAGAAGCCATTGAAGCCGGCCTGATTCCAACTTAAATACGCAAAACGAAACAGAAAGAGGAGTGAAAGCACATGTCAGAGAGAAAAAAGGAAGCGCTCAAAAACTTTACCCGCGTCTTTCCCAGAAGCGACGAGGGTTTTGCCGACCGCATCCACGGGTATTTGTACCTGAAATACATCAACCAGTATGTCTATTTTATGAAGCTGGCGGTTAATAATCTTCGACCCGAGCCCGACGAGATGACCATACCCGCCACCGAGGACACTTCTTATGTGCAGGATTTGGTGAAGCTGGGCGCCGACCACACCAACATGATGGCAGGCCGTCTGGAAACCAACGCCTATCACGCCAAAGTGCTGCTGCCCGAGGACGCAAAGAAGTTCTTCAAGCTGGAGGAGCCGGTTGACCTGCCCGACCTGCCTAAAACCATTATCCCCTACGACCGCGCGCGGCGGATATTGTGGGACTCGCCGGATGAATTTCTGCTTGTCGACTGTGCCTGCCGCACCCTGCGCGGTGACAAGGCGTGCAGCCCGAGGGACGTCTGCTTCCTGATCGGCGAGCCCTGGGTCAGCTTCTTTGAGACGCACAATCAGGGCAGCACCCATCGCCGTATCTCCAAGCAGGAGGCAATGGATATCATCCAGCAGCAACACGAGGCAGGTAACGTCCAGTCGGCATTCTTTAAGGATGCCTGCGGCGACAGGCTGTACGGCATGTGCAACTGTTGCACATGCTGCTGTGTGGCGCTGACTGCCAATAACTACGCCAAAGCGCCGCTGTTCGCCCCCTCGGGCTATGTCCGTCAGGTGGACCGTGATAAATGTCAGAACTGCGGCACCTGTGTGAAGTTATGCCATTTCAACATGCCTACCATGGTGGACGGCAAGATGGTGTCGGACGATACAAAGTGCATGGGCTGCTCTGTCTGCGCCGACAAGTGTCCCAACGGAGCCATTCATATTGTTCGCGATGACCCGGCCCGCAGTGAGCCTCTGGATCTGGACGTGGTCATCCCCAAATATGGAAAAACCGGGGCGACGGTTTAGCGGGCGCTGGGATTATATAGATTGCTGGCTCCACTGTGCGGTACGCCTTTCGGAGCCAGTGCATTGTGAAAGGAATTGTGCTACGAATAGAACGGCACCATCGCCGAGGAGGCGGAACTGGTGTTTGACCATGTACCTGGCCGCTTTGTCTGCAGAGTGTGTGGACAGGAAACCAAGTACGACGATACATCTCAGCAGCCCTTTTTGTGTGGAGACTGCGGCTCGGACCAATTGCTGTTGGGAATGAGGTATAAGGAGGAACTAAAGATGACAGAGGAAAAATATTTGAAGTATGATAAGCAGGATACGGTAGGTGTTCTAACCATAAATACCCCGCCGCTGAACATCGTGGGGTATGAATTCTTTCAAGAGCTGGGTACGTATCAGGAAATGATCGAGAAGGATAAATCGGTACGGGCACTGGTCATAAACGCCGTCGGGGATCATTTTTCCGCAGGTATCGATCTTAAGTATCTCAAGGGTGCCAGCTCCAAGTATGTTCTCGACAACATTTTGTTCCTACAACGGCTCTACGGTCGCTGGCAGGAGTGGGCGATCCCGGTGATCGCTGCGGTGCACGGCATGTGTATCGGTTCGGCAGTGGAGTTGATCGCGGGATGCGATCTACGGGTTGCCGCCGACAACGCCAAATTTTCGCTGCCCGAGGTTAACTTCGGCCTTTCCCCGGACATGGGCGGCACCACCCGCATCACCAAGCTGGTGGGTCCGGCGCAGGCCAAGCGGTTGATCATGCTCTGCGAAGAGGTGGATGCGGTCGAGGCCCTGCGCATCGGTCTGGTTGAGTACGTTGTCCCAGCGGAAAAGCTCACCGAAAAAGCCTTGAAGCTGGCCCGCCGCATGGCATCCTCGCCGCCAGCGGCCGTGGGCTTCGCCAAAAAAGGCATCAATCTGGCGATGGACAGCAGCGTTGCTGCCGGGTTGCTGTTTGAGCAGGCCCAATCCACCTACTGCTGCGGCACCTCCGACCAAAAGGAGGCGATCAGCGCCTTTTTGGAGAAGCGCAAGCCTAAATTTGATTGAGGAGAATGAAACTCACCAGACTGTTGGCGCCGATCAAAATTGGAAATATGGAACTGAAAAACCGGGTTTTGATGTCGGCGATCCATCACCTATACCCACCGGACGGTTACTCCAACGAACAGTTTAACCAGTACTATTGGCACCGGGCCGAGGGCGGTGCGGGGCTGATCTTTGGGGCGGCTGCCGCTTTGACGAGGATGGCGGTACGATGGCCATGATGAGCCTGCAGTCGGATGAATTTATCCCGGGCTACAAGGATCATTCGGTGCCCCGCGCGCAGATGGATCCGTTGACGCGAAACCGCGCAGGGGGTGAGTGCTCAGTGAAGTTGGTTGCTGACAAATTCTGCAAAGAAGAGGGAGGAATACTGTATGACCGCGAGGGAATACTCTGGGATCGAAAAGGAACTCATGCAAGGTTATCTGGAGAACGGCAGCAAAGAGCCAAGGCAGAATCTGCTCGATCTGGTGAAACTGATTGATAGAAATGAAGCGCCGTATGGCGTGGACAGCTGGGGATATATCATGTTTGATCGTCTGCTGACAGACGAAATGGTGGATTTTCTGCTCAACATGCAAGTGAGGGTTCCACTTTACATCGATGAACTGGCTGAAAAAGCCGGAAAGACTGTGGAGGAAGCAGCAAGGCTGGCCGACGATCTTGCACATCTTGGCATCATTAAGTACCTGCCGGATGATAATGGCGTTGACCGGGTCGAGCTCCCAGTATTTGTTGTTGGCAGCATGGAGCAGGTCTGTTTGGACAACTGGCGTCTTGATCTGTATGGAGAGACAGCGGTAGGATTTAACGGCTACACCCTGGACACGGCAATGCGAGCAGGCTGGATAATGCCAATGAGCAATTGTAGTGTCCATCGGGTCGTACCTGTGGAAGCGGCCATCGAGCATGAGCCCCAACGGGCAAACTGGGAAGAAATTTCCTCCATGGTTCAACAGGGCGGCGAAACCAGTTATGCTGTTACTGAATGTGTTTGCCGAAAGGTAACGGATAAGTATGGAAAAGGTGTCGGAGAACCTGACAAGGAGTGGTGCCTGCCGATTGGCAAATTTGCGGAATACACGATCCGCACCGGCAAGGGCAGAAGAATTACCAAGGACGAGTATCTGGAGATCGTGAGCCGGGCGGAGGACAAAGGGTTTGTCCATCAAGTCAGCACGGCGGATGGCCCGTCTCCCATTGAGTATATATGTAATTGCGACTATAAAACCTGTCTGTCACTGAGAGGCGCCTGGTATACCCAGAATCCGAGCCTCGCCCGTTCCAACTATGTTGCGGAAGTGGATCCTGAAAAGTGTGCGGCTTGTGGCCAGTGCGTGGAGGTTTGCCCGATGAACGCGGCAAAACTCGGGCAGAAACTACCGCAGAAAAAAACTGTTGAAGTGGTTGCCAACCCGATCCCGCAGAATTGTCTGGAATGGGGGCCCGAGCACTTTAAGCCGGACTTTCTGTACACCCGCTTGAATGTACAGCCCGAAACCGGAACCTCCCCCTGTAAGACGGATTGCCCCGCCCACGTCTCAGTGCAGGGATATCTGAGGCTGGCAGCCCAGGGCAAATATATGGAAGCCCTGGAGCTCATCAAAAAGAACAACCCCTTCCCGGCAATCTGCGGCAGCATTTGCAACCATCGCTGCGAGCAAGTCTGTACCCGAGGCGATTTGGATGAGCCGGTGGCCATCGATGAGGTCAAGAAGTTTATTGCCTGGCAGGAGCTGGAAATCAAGAACCGTTTTGTACCCAAAAAACTCCATAAGAAGGGCCATAAAGTAGCCGTCATCGGCTCAGGGCCTGCGGGCCTTTCGTGCGCATACTATCTTGCTGTTCTCGGACACAAGGTGGAGGTGTTTGAAAAAGAGAGCAAGCTGGGCGGCATGCTCCGCTATGGCATCCCTTCTTTCCGTTTGGAAAAGGAGGTTCTTGACGCGGAGATTGACGTGCTAAGAAGGCTGGGTGTCGTATTCAAGACCCGTGTCGAGATCGGAAAGGATACGACCATTGAAAATCTCAGAAGTCAGGGTTACAAAGGCTTCTACATTGCTATTGGAGCACAGGGCGGCAGAAAGCTCGGCGTGGACGGCGAAGACGCCGAAGGTGTTATTTCCGGAGTGGACTTCCTGCGGGGCGGGAATACCGGACGTAGTAAACTACACGGCAAGGTCGTGGTAATAGGCGGCGGCAATGTGGCAGTAGACGTGGCCAGAACAGCAGTTAGAAGTGATGCAAAAGAGGTTCAAATGTATTGCCTTGAGCCCCGCGACATCATGCCCGCGGAAAGTACTGAAGTGGAAGAAGCGGAAAGCGAAGGCATTCTCGTGAACAATGCCTGGGGTCCAAAAGAGATCCTGACAAAGGGTGGCAAGGTCTGTGGCGTTGTTTTCAAAAAGTGTCTTTCCGTGTTCGATGAAGAAGACCGGTTCAACCCGAAATATGACGAGAACGACACCGTCACGGTGGAAGCTGACTATGTTCTCATCGCCATTGGGCAATCCATTCAGTGGGGTAACCTGCTGGAGGGCAGCAGTATAGAGCTGAAGGACAACAGGACCGTCAAGGCGGACGGATTTACTTATCAGACGGCCCAGCCTGATATTTTCGTGGGCGGCGACATCTACACTGGCCCGAGGTTTGCAATTGACGCAATTGCCGCAGGCAAAGAGGGCGCCGAGTCCCTTCACCGGTTTGTTTGGGGAGATGATCTGGAGCTGGGTAGAGACAGGCACAATTATCAGTACATCGACAAGGACAATCTGGATGTAGGCGAATATGACACGGCGAAACGTCAGAAGCCTGTGTCCGATCGGGCAAAAAGGCTAACCTTCAGCGATGATCGCATGATACTGACAGAGGAGCAGGTAAAAACGGAAACGGTCCGTTGCCTGAGCTGCGGTGCGGCGCATGTCGATCAGAACCATTGCCTTGGCTGCGCCTTGTGCACCACCCGGTGCAAGTTCGACGCAATTCATCTCAAAAGAGAATTTGACATCACCCCCGTGCCTCGTGAACAATTGGGCGGCGTTATTAAGAAGGAATTGGCGCGCAGAAAAGAGCAGTTCGGTGCGAAAGAAAACGCGAGGGTGTAATTATGCACGAAGTGGGAATGTTGGTCGAGATAGCAAAAACCGTTGCGGGAATTGCGGCGAAAGAACAGGTCGAACGGGTGAAGTATGTGGATCTGGAGGTTGGGGAGCTGTCCGGCGTTTTGCCAGAGATTTTCGAGCAGTATTATTCGTTTGTTACTGAGGAATACCCGGTGCTGAAAGACTCCGAAATCAGAATCCATATCGTTCCCGGCGAGGCACTGTGCAACGATTGCCATGCGCTGTATAACGTCATGAAAAACGAAGGAAAATGCCCGCGCTGTGAAAGCCGTTATAAAACTGTTCTCGGTGGACAGAAGATTATGTTGCAGTATATTGGCTGTTAGGAGGTAAAAATGGAACCTGTCAGAATTATCGAAGTAAAGGAAAGCATTTTTGCAAACAATGATGCGGAGGCCAAGCGTGTTCGCGGAGAACTGAAAAAGGATAAAACGTTCCTGTTAAATTTAATGTCTTCTCCCGGTTCAGGTAAGACCACATTGCTGACCCGCACGATTGAACGATTGAAGAATGATTTGCGTATTGGTGTCATGGAGGCAGATATTGACTCTGATGTAGATGCGTTGACGATTGCCAAAACCGGCGTCAAAGCTATTCAACTTCACACCGGAGGTATGTGCCATCTGGACGCGGGCATGACTGAACAGGGATTGAAGCAACTGGGCACAAACGATATTGATCTTGCAATCTTGGAAAATGTCGGGAATCTGGTATGTCCTGCGGAATTTGATACCGGTGCCGTAAAGAACGCCATGATCCTGTCCGTGCCGGAAGGTCATGACAAGCCTCTGAAATATCCGCTTATCTTTGAGGTCAGCGACGTGTTGCTTATCAACAAAATCGACGTTTTGCCTTACTTTGACTTCGACATGGAAAAGGTAGTGGAATATGCTCATAAACGCAATCCCAATCTGGAGATATTCTCCGTTTCCGCCAAAACGGGCGAAGGCGTCGAAGTGTGGGCGAATTGGTTGCGCGCGCAAGTGAAAGAGTGGAACCGGTGATGGTTCCTTCCACCGGTTCCATCTCGCCAGAAAGATGGGTAATAAAAGCGTTAAATTATTTATTTTATAAGAAGAAAGGGTTGTAGTAAATGAATTTTAATTTAACAAAGGAACAGTTATTGATTCAAAAAATGGCTCGAGATTATGCTGAGCAGGCGATTAAACCAATTGTGGAACAGATTGAAAAAGATAATGCGGTTCCCGCCGAGGTCATGAAAGGATTAGCTGATTTGGATCTTTTTGGCATGGCTATGCCGGAAGAATACGGGGGAGCTAATGCCGGGTATGAGAGTTACGTTATAGCCATGGAGCAGATTGCCCGAGTATGTACTGGACCAGCTATGATTATATCAGCACATAATCTGGGTCTGGGAGCTATAAACAACTTCGGTACGGATGCTCAGAAAAAACTTTACATGC
>Ga0209639_1003135_pt1 | contig 11506 bp, 18 predicted proteins | sample EPASupsiteHSE605_FD_187268 | JGI IMG/M metagenome (GOLD analysis project Ga0209639, IMG submission 187268) | Bioremediated contaminated groundwater from EPA Superfund site, New Mexico - Sample HSE6-05 (SPAdes) (version 2) | ecosystem: Environmental > Aquatic > Deep subsurface > Groundwater >...
CCAAACTCCTGATCAACATCGACGAATGTAACACCATCAATGATAAGAACCTTCAAGTGCTTAAAGACATCATCACCAATACCAAAGCAAGTTACCGTCTCCGTGTCAATTCAAACCCATTCCCCATCAACATCTATTTCCGTCTCCTCATCTTCTCCAACAGTACCAATATCATCAAAATGATCCCTTCAGAAAGCCATTACTTTTGCCTCAACCCTGCTCTCCACAAAAAAGAATTCTATACCCGCATCTCTCAGTTCATATACATCCCAGGTTCCAACCCACCACAAGTTGATCCCGAAATCGCTGCCCATTTCACTCAGTTCCTTCGCCACAGAGATATCAGTAAGTACAACCCTTATGCTACAGAAGTTACCGTATTTCAAGCAGACATCATCAAATAACATCTCCCTCCCCAAAAACGCATCATTGTCCAGTTCATTGAAGCTCGCAGAGATTGGCTCATTCTAGGTAAAGACCAGTTACATAGGGGAGAACATCCATCAACAGTTATCTTTGAAGAATACGAGAAGTTTATCCAGAAGATTCCCAATGCATGAACGAGACAGGTCGCCCATAGGAATTCTGTTCAGAGAGTTCTTCACTGTGCGAACACAGAAGAAAGACGGTACGGACATAAAGTGGTTCAAACTCCAAGAAGGTCTCAATCTAGAGATCCTTAAGTAAACAAAGTGCCTTAGGCATCGTTTTACTAAGCGGTTATGTCATTAATGAGAAGTATTGAACCAATGAAAAAACCGAAGCCGAAACCAGAGGTTAAAGAACTCCAGCAATTGTTTCTGATAATAGCAATAGAATCATTCAATATGTTAAATGACGTTATTTAATATTGCTTTTTGTAAATATCATGGCCTGATGTTAACAAAAGCTGGATCACTTCATTTATTTAATGGATATTCTAGATACAGTACTAGAGGTTCAGAGAAGATTAGAGCTAATTCTTTATCACAATCATTATTACAACCAAGGCCAAAATATCAGAGTAGAAGACGAATATGCGGACAATAACACTTTAAAAAGACAAAGAATTTACCAGATATCAAGAGAAAAGGACAAATAGAAAACAAAAATGAAACCTTTATTTAAATTCATAGGATTAGTACACAGCACCACAATACATGTGATATATATCATGACATTATTGGAAGAGAAGACAAAGGAGCATCAACCATGATCCTGATGTTTCATAATCCGAAGTTATAACCCTAAGGTTTAACAAGAGGGGGTAATACTATTTTTGTTTAATAGATATTAACAAGAAAATATACCAATTCGCATTATGTATAATTATATTGGAGCTATAACATAGTTGCTAACAAGAGTAATATATTATTAGTTTTAAGATTAAGATAAATCAATAGGATTTTTAAAGAAGAGAATAGAATCAACATATATGTTTGATCAAGAATATACCAAAGACACAGGACAATAAAATTCATTCATTGTATGAACAGAATTCTAATAATTCATAAGAGGAGGGCAATTCAAACCAACCAAAGAACAATGCCAACTCTCATATCATATATGGCCATAGATGAATATGAAACAAACAGAAACCAAGAGAAGAGAGCAATTAGGAGACAAATTCGACATCATTTATTGCCGTAAATGATGTTCTGGACCCAACACCACAATCCAAAGTTCAATAACAAGAAGAGAAGACAAAGGAGAAAACAACACGTTCCTGGTGGTGCACAATTTGATTGTCTTGACAGGGGGCACTACTTAAAAGTGTCTGGGGCGGCACCATGCCACCAACCCTGATCAAGTTAGGTTCGGCATGCAAAAAATAAAAATTCTGGGACAGTAGTTATATGTTTATAGCCCTATACAGACTTAGTGATTTGTAACGCATTTTTGGAAAATTTTTCAGAATTCATTCCATTAGTTCCTTTTTGATATACTTTTCCTCTCTCAAGGTCTTTCAAATTGTGTGAATATAAAAATTTCTTAAATACTAACTCTCTATCATGTGGTTTTTCAATCATTTTCCCGTATATAGAGTTCATAATTAATTTAACAATTTTGTAGTGGATTTCATATTCCTTTTAAGCTTTTTCGTTCATTGAACAATAAATTGATGAATTTACTTAAACAATAATCTCTTGTACAATCATTACACCCAATATGTCTGTCTCCCTTCCTAATTTCCTGTCCTTCTTCAAATAAATGACTTAATAAATATTTTGTATTCATCGCATAACTCGGAATAATACTCGGTAAACCAGTTGTTAGATATAATCTATTCATAGCCGCAGGAAACAATGAATATGCGTCTAAATCAACTGTATCTTTCTTAACGTGATATTTTTGATTCCTGTTAGTCATACATCTACCTCCGGAAATTCCTCTTTGCATTAATCCTCTCACTACTCCACATACTTTATAAACTTTTCTATTATCAAATAATTTCTGTTTAATTACCTCTGATGCTAATGATGATATACTAATGAAATTATCTGTGTCTAAATTAAATAATTCTATGAAATTCCTTCTATTTTGCTCAAATCCGAGATAAAAAAAATTCTCACATCCTGTTTACAATAGAATTTGAAATATTTATACATATTTAATGTATTTGTACTGACTTTACATCCTGTTATCTCGTTGATATTTCGTAAAACTGGTTTTTCTTTTTGCTATTAATGTGAAAAGCTAATGAATCACTATCAACATTTGTAAGACATAAATCATCATAATTTTCAAATAATTCATGCGCATAATTTCCATTAATTTTATCCATCTACGTTCTAATCTCAAATATTCCATGATAAATTTCTTCCAGATTAAGTCTCGTAATTATATCCTTATAAATTTTATCAAAAAATCGACTTTCTATATAACATAATTTTACAAATCCTTCCTCACTTGACTTGATCAAATATTCCATTTAAATCCAATATTTTTTCTTCAATTAACATATCTGTTAAATCACGAATATCGAAATCATGAACATTAAATCCATCATAACTAGCTAGTTCATCGATTTTATTATATATTTTCACAATTTTCTTATCTCCAATATATCTACATGTTTCATTTATTTTTCCTATTGTTTTTTCACTAAATTTTCTCAATGTTTTCTCATTATAATATTTATACGGATATACCTCCTTTTGTATTTTAAAATCTTTTCCATATGCTTCTCTAAACATACTTGGAAAGTTCTTAAGCTTGCTCGCAATCGTTGCCATAGAATCTCTAAACAAATTCCTTCTCATCTTTCTTCTGTTTTTTTCTTCATTTCTTCTAAATTCTTCTTTAAAGTTTCAACTTTCTGATGGGTATTTGAGTATGTTCTCTTATGTTTGCAAAACGATTTGGGGTGTATCTATTGTCAATGAATTGGTGTAATGATGTAGTTAATATTTTCTGTTCCGTTACATTAATTCTTATAAATGGTTCTTCTACTTCAAGATGTTCAAATTGCGGTTCCATTCTTTCTTGATCTTCTACTAATTCTTCTGTTTGTTCTGCATGGTAATTTCTAGTTAATCGGAATAATTTTGTGATTAAATTGTACATTGAAGGTTCCTCTCTCTTTCCAGATTTTTTAATACCACATTTTAATAAAACATGATTATAAAGATGATCAGCAATTGTGAAATTTAAGAAATAATGATTGCTAATACTGCAAAGTTCAATAGTGCCACTACTATTTTTATCTCCATAAATAACTGTATTAGAATCCATTGTTTTTCCATTTTCTTTTTCCGAATCACATACCTTTACACCGTATTAAACTGATGTACGAATTCCAAATCTCTTCATTGCAGCATTCATTGTAGAAGTACTTGAATATCTCCCAATAATTACTGTCTTCATTTGATCAATGAGATCTTGATCAAATCCTTCGATCATTGCATGAATTAAACAATTATAATCAAATATTGGATTTACTAATTCTTTTTCCTTATCATTCACTATCATTTTTACAGTCATTTGTGATTTTTCTACTCTTTGACACTTTCTAAACGCTTTACGTAATTTTTCAAATTCTTTCTCAGTTGGTTCCTTATGTTTAATGTATTTAGTCCGTATTCTTTGATTAATTCTTCTGAAGCAGGTGTGAATATATCTGAATTAATGAAATAATTAAAAAACGCACCACCTCTGTCTTTATTCTGTCGAACTGAGCCAAAATTAGTGATTTCTATAGTTAAATTACTGAATTTTTTATATGTTGCTGCCAATATGTATTCCTCAGCTGAATATCTACCTGCACAGTTTGCAATTAAACTTTTTATAATAACCATAGGATCTCCAAATAGAAAATCATCAACTTTTTTAATTTTTTCAGCAAGATCAGCACTAGTTATATGAATATGAATTGTTTCAGGTCGATCAATAACTTCTCCATCCATGTCATATCTAAAAAATTGAACAGTTGCAACGAATTAAGCTTTATCTTCCAAATCTGGAATAGTTAAATAATTTTGTATTGCTTCCCATGCATTTTTCATTTTCTCATTCAATCTATCTTCTGTCTGTTTACTTAATGCTTTAATATTAACCTCATTAGTCGATAATTGTCCGTTTTCATCTAATGCAATTTCAGGAATTATGTAAAAATTGAGTGGATTTTTAATTATCATTCTCAGTTTCTGTTTCTGGATAATATTCTTCGAGATCCTTTAAATATAATTCTTCAAATTTATTAATTTTAAATGATAAATTGTTCATTTCCTTCCCTTAGTATACAATTTATTACGTTTTTCGATTTTATCCGTAATTTTCTTTTTCTCTATTCGTTCTTTTTCTTCTTCAATTCTATCTTTTTCTTCAATTTCTGCCCATCTTTTAGCATTTTTATCCTTAGATTCCTGTGTTTGTTTACCAAAATCAATCATTTCTTCTACATCAACAATTTTCGTATCATTACCGGAATCATCTTCAACTTTTAGAAAAGTTTGTCCTAATTGTTTGAATTTTCTTTCAGCAGTAGCATAGTATTCCTCTTCATTCAAATCTTCATATTTACGATATATCATATCCTCTGTAATATTCTTTCTACGAGTTATTTTTTTAGGTACTGGTTCAACCTCGTCATCTGACGAGAATAATTCTTCTACAATAATTTCTTTACAGGTTTTGATGTAGTTACAAATTGTGGTTCTTCCTCATCATCTGAGAATAATTTAAGGACATTGTCCCGAGTAAGCTCCTCAATAATTTCCTTTTTGACTGATTTTTTCTTTGCTTGTTCATTAACTATCTCTAAAATTTCATCATTAGATGCATCCGGAAATGCTGTCCTGAGTGCTTCTCTCCTTTTTTCCGGAATATCTTTGAATTTTTTGTATTCTGACTCAGATTGTACTACTTTCTTACTCATTTGTCCGTTGATAAAAAATCATAAATTAGAAAGAAAATAGCTTTATTTTAATATTTACTCAAAACCCATCTAGGTACATATAAGATTTTCCCTATATTTCTATCCTCAACTTCATAATTTTTTCTGTTATTATTTATTATGTACCAATTACCTAGTAAAGTTCTCCTCCTTCTCTTTTCCTTCTCTCCACTTTTCTTTACTCTCAAATAATCTTGATCTTTCTTGCATAGTCCATATTTTTATCATTCTTAGCATTCAACCAAAAATTCTTACAATGTGGACAACATTTCATTTTTGTTAATTCAGTAACATGTTTAATAAAAGCAATATGAACAACTTTTTTATTCAAACTCTTACTTATTCCTGCAATGAATAAGAAATATAAAATATTAGCATCTTTAGAGTATTCAATAAGCTCAGCTGTATAATAAGTATCTTCATTATCATTATATAACCATTTTTGAATGTTTACATTATAATAAATACCAAATTCTTCTAACTCTTCCATAACATTAAATCCTTCATATTATTTTACAAAATTATTAACCTCATTCTTATTTCCCTCAACACCATTATAATATTCATAAAGCATATGTTTAACATTGCAAATAATTGATTCATCAATTCTTCCTTTGTATTCTTTAATACCACAATATGCAGCAATCCACCAACATAAATTTAGTTCTCCTGTATATTTGACAAAAAATTTTGCCTTACTCATTATGCTTTTTGGTAAATCAATATCACCTCTAACAGTATCTTGATAAAGACATGAAATCAACATATCAGTAATACAAATATATCTTGTACTACTTGTATCATGTGAATAATCAAAAAATCCTTTTATTAAAGCTTCAATATATTCAATATAATGATCAATTGATTTCAAATTAGCACTTGTAATAGTTGCACTCTCTGCTTTCTTTTTAGACATTCCGGGAACTGCTACATGATGAGAATATGAATTTTTTGGCAAATCTTTCTCAATCCTTACCACCTTCTCCAAAGTATACCCAAAATCTATTTGAACTCTAAATGAATGCATATGTTCCAAATTATTTAAACATATTTTCTTAAACTCAGCAATGATACCTTCAAAATAATATACTCTCTTATGGATATGTCTTGTAGGTTCTTTTGAATCCTTATTCTTTCTTGAATATGTGTTTTCTCTAATTTTTATATTATCAATCACTCTATCATGTCCTATTTCATCAAATGGTGTAGTAAGCATTAAAGTTTTTTCATAATTAACAGGTTTAGTTTTAACATCATAATAAACAATCTTATAAAATTCTTTCTCTATGAAATCATAATTATCTTCTCCTTCTGGTAAATTATATTCTTTTTCATCTTCAATTATCTCTTCTGCTTCCATTTGTTTTCTCTTATCTTCATCTTTGATAGCTTGCAAGAATCTAGATTTTGTCTTGTTCTCTTTTAGTTTATTTAATTCAGGAGCTAACTTTTCAACAGTTTTAATAAAAGGTTTATTTTATCTTTCCTCTCTAGATTTTTGTTGTCTTCCTGGTAATGATTGAATAGACATTAAAGCATTAATCTCTTCATCAATTTCCTCTTTTTGCTTCTCATATTCTGCAACTCTATTGTTAATTTTAAGAAAAGTTTTGAAATTGTTTATTCTAGCTGTGCTAGAAGTTATATTTTGCTCAATCTGAAAGAACTTTTCAGTGATACCATTATTGATTAAATAATCATCTGTATCACTCTCAGACATATTTAAAATACTTGATATCTCTGGTAAAGCTGGAATTACTGGTTCATTATAAAAGTCATCAACCTAGTTTTCATTAAAATACTTCTCAAAACTTTTAATCATTTCATCAATATTCTCAAAATCTTTTGGAACAATGTTATGTAATTGTTTATTTTGTGCAAAGTAAATATTAAAAGCATCTTTTGGTACTCTTGAACCAGTTTTAACTTTTTGACAAGTATTTTCAATTATTCTATGTTTATTCAATTATTTTCTATATATTCTCAATATTTTCTATATATTCTCAATATTTTCAATACCAAACAATGCTAATCCGTTTAAATCTTATATATGATGAATATCCAAAACCTTGAATGGATTTTTTCGAATGAAAAGGCAGCTCTCGCATTCTCCTGGTCAACCAAATTAATCGACAGTGAAAAAACATGTAATAATAACCATGATATTTCAAAAATGGGTTTAATTCATCACAATACATCTCATCATGGTGTTATATGGAGATGTTCGCTGTGTAAAAAAACATGCTCTATCTTGAAAAACTCGATTTTTGATAATTCAAAATTGGAAATTGGCAAAGTTTTAAAAATTATCTATTTTTGGGCTCATGATTATGGTGTAAATAGGACGGCTTTTAAATTACAAGTATCCCAGCATTCAGTTTCTTCGATTTTTAGACAAATCAAAAGAGCATGCTATATTTACATGAACAATGAAGGGAATATTCCAATTGGAGGAGAAGGAAAAATAGTTGAGATTGATGAGACATTGTTTTCTAAAAGAAAATTTCATAAAGGAAGGATTTTAAACCAAATTTGGATATTTGGGGGAATATGTAGGGATGATAATATGATTTTCCTTGAACAAGTGCCCAACAGAAACTCCGATACCTTAATGGACTCAATCCAAAGGAATATTAATGTAGGCACAACTATTATTTCAGATGAATGGAAAGCTTATAATGTAATTGAAAACCAACCTCAACCACAACCCTATTGCCATCAGACAGTTAATCATAGTAAGAATTTCGTTGATCCTGTAACTTTGGCCAATACACAGAAAGGTGAAAGATTATGGAGGGATTTTAAAGAAAAAAAGAAGATAATAAATGGAGTCCCTAGAGAGGATATTGATCTATATATAGCAGAATTCCGCTGGAGAAGACTTAAGAAAATACAAGAAAAGGATCTATTTTTATCAACCTGCAATTTCTTATCTACCACCAAATTCTTGGCAGAAATAAAAGATTAATAATTTAATTAATGTACCTGTAATACAATTTGTAATGAATTAATGGGCATTTGGATTATTGAATTCTCCCTTTTGTCATTTTAATCAGTGATATCAACATTAATATTTTGTTTTCGAATGTTGATCCATCTGTGGATCCCCTAAGCTATCCATGATTTGATTCTAATATACTAAATATTAGAGTAGGATATAATCGATTTTATAAATCCTTGAAATCAAACCAAATCAATGAATTGGGGGATAATGAATGTGCCAGTAACATTTATCATTCTTTAAAACTTTTTTTCCTTTTCCTCTCTTTGCAAATGATGTTGTTACATCAACATATTAGAATCAACCTGTTTCTTTTTTGGAAGTTTCATCTAAATGTGACCTGATTTATTGAAAAAATGGTTGAAGAAAATGCCACAAAGCAAATCCTGACTTTAATTCAAGATCCTAACTTTTAGCAAATGCCTCTCTCCCTCTTAAGCAGAGCTGTTTCCAAATCTAATATCCACGAGAAAATTGATATTCTTTTGATATTTATAGAAAATCAATTAGTAGCTCATGGAATCGAGGGATTCTTTTATATTTTTTAGTTTTCTTTTAGCAGAATCATTGTAAAAAGTGTTCTCATAATACTATAAATGGTGTTGATTCCCTCCTATTCATCTTTGTTTTCGATTCTGATAAAACAACTGGAAATTTTATGAAATAATCTTACGAAAGATGACAAGAGAAGAATAGAAGAATAGTAAGGTATCGTAAATGGAAAATGGAAATCGAAAAAAGCACCGGATTTCGAAGGAAATATCTTTGAAGCAGCTGCAAAAGGAAAACTAATAAGAATTTATTATCTTTTAACAAATGGAACCAATGTGAATGAAAAATATCTAAAAGATGAGAGAGATGATGGATGATGGATGAAGAACTCCACACCCCTCAGTTTTTCTTAATAATTTGGACATTTTCGAAACATTAAGAATTCCAAAAGGCGATTTCTAATTTCTTGACATGTTAATAATAACTCCTATGAAACCATTTCTATCACTAGGAATATGTCCTTATACTAAATAATCAATAAAATAACGAAAAACTTTAAAACAACTTGAATTACACATAAAAATTCGATCATCTATTAAAAAACATTCTCATTTGTCAATTATTAATTAAAATTCTATAAACAAAACACAACAAAGCATCTTTTCATACATGTTATAGCTTTTTCTAGAGAGAATTCCTCCAATTTATTTCGCCAATATGACAACTCTAAAGAAATATTGAGAATATATAGAAAATAATTGAATAAACATAGAATAATTGAAAATACTTGTCAAAAAGTTAAAACTGGTTCAAGAGTACCCATCTTTTATAATCACTCTTCTTTCTACTGTTTACAGAATACTTTACATAATTTTTATCGTTCTTTACAAAGAAATCATTTAACCTCTTCCAATATTCAATCGGTAAATTTGCCCTTAAAAATTGATCTACAATTTTACTCATTTAAGCCCAGTTAAAAAAGTAAAAAATATAAAAAATAAAAAGTGGGGTTTTTGAAGTTCTTACTTTTTTAATAATATAGTAACTAATTGTATTGTGTAATCTTAATATTACGATGTAATCTTAAAAAAGCCAAATTTCAATTTTTTTTATTATTCTTTTCAAATAAGAATATTGATCATTTATGTAATCAATAATCATTCTTTCTTGTTCCTGGGTGAGACATGGTTTATTTTTCAAAATTCCAGGCACTTTTCCTATGTTTTTAATGTCCCTCTCAAGTTGTAATTTATTAATTCCAAAGATCTTTTGGAGAATTTATGGGTTAATATCAGTGTTCTTAATTTCCAAATATAGAGATGAAATCACCTGAATCAAGCATTCGATGTAGAGCAGGAAAAAGCACATCATTTGATATTGATGGAGCCATCTTATTCTTAAAACTCATGCTAAAAAATGATTTTTTTGTTTTTTTACCAAAAATATGTAGATTACATCGTGATATTAAGATTACATCAAAAAATTAGTTACTATAAAGAAAAAAATTTATGTTTTTGTTTTTTATTCTCTGTGATGTATTTGATAAACCGACAAAAATGGAGCCATTTTTTAATAGATGATTTGCTTGCTTTCTGGAAATCCAATGACTTTTTAAGCATAATTGATGAACCAAATAACAGATGGATTCGAAAATTCATCAGAGAAAACGGAAATAATTTGCCAGAGAAAAAAGTCGACCAAATCTGCAAATGTATTAACATCACGAAAGCCTCTGAAATCCAATCTATTTATACAGATTTCCTATCTTATATGTTCAGATGTTCATTAATGACTGTTCACAGGGCCCAAAAACGAGAGAATGATGAGAAAAATCATATTGAAGGAAGAAAAAGAATACTGAGTAGTGAAGAAAATGAAGAGATAATAAATTGGATTAGTAAGAAGACTAAAATATTATGCCCCCCAGATAGAAATGAACTAACCCAAAAGGCTCATGTAACCCATTATATTCTAAGCAGTTGGAAAAAGGCTGGGATTGTACCAATTTTAGAGTTTGGAGCAATCAATATACTATACACCTAAAATGAGTGTCAAAAAGAGTCGCATAATTTTGCCCTTTCATGAGTGACTACCAGCAGACCGCGGAGATGAGTCCAATTTTGGCGCGAACTTTGTCTTGACACAAGGATAGCTTTTGGTTAGGGAATCTTACAAATGAATGAAATTGCTATAGAAACGGATAATGTTACCGAAAAGTCTTACAGAAGTATTGCAACCACCTTGTTACCCTATAAAATCACTTCCAGATTCAAAGCTGTCTTGATGAGATTCAAATGCCCGTTATCATTGCAATTTCAAAAACATACTCAATGATTCCCGTAGATGAGTCTAATCACAGTCACCCGTAATGTTCCCATAGATATTGGACACCCCGCCCGCCCGCCCGCTCCGCGGTCTGCTGGTAGTCACTCATGAAAGGGCAAAATTATGCGACTCTTTTTGACACTCATTTAAGCATTACTCTATATTGATTCATATCTCGGCAACCAATCCACAGTAACCATCATTCGAAGTCAAACACAAACCCAAACATCACGTCAACCTCCACGTCAACATCCACACCAATTCACATTCACACATCTAACCATCACTCGAATCAAAAACAATGTCAACCTACA
>Ga0209639_1003137_pt1 | contig 11501 bp, 3 predicted proteins | sample EPASupsiteHSE605_FD_187268 | JGI IMG/M metagenome (GOLD analysis project Ga0209639, IMG submission 187268) | Bioremediated contaminated groundwater from EPA Superfund site, New Mexico - Sample HSE6-05 (SPAdes) (version 2) | ecosystem: Environmental > Aquatic > Deep subsurface > Groundwater >...
CCTATTGATTTTGTTTCCGATTCCATTTTTATCCCCATAAAACGAAGAATCCTGTCTTGCTCGTTTTTTAGCAGGACAGGCTTCTAATGTTTAAATTTTTCCGTTACGCTATTTTTTCATCGATTGTTATGGAAAATCCTCGTTCGATTCGGCAGATCAGCCAGACCGCTCCAATCAATAGTAGATTTGTAATTATTCTAATGGCGCCAAAAGCAATTGCTCCACTTTGAAGATCCAGCTTGACGGATACTATTATTTCTGCAATCCATATTATCAAAAGAATGAAAAACTTACTTCCTACCAATATCAGTATTCCGTGGTGCGGAATCCCATTACGAAGGGTCCGGTTATTGCGGGCGGCATCAATATCACGCAGGATTGATTTTTTTAAACGTCGCCACAAATACCACGCAAATACAGATGGCGGCAAAAGCATGAGCAGATAACATCTTCCCGAAAATATCTGATCTTTCATATACATCGCCCATGCCATGAAAGGAATACAAAATACGGAAACGGCCATTATCCCGTCAAAAAAAAGGAACGCAATATTAAGCCAACGCGCTTGAGGACCGACTGTTGGAGTAACCGGCATTTCTTCCACACCGTCCGGGCTCCATGGAGCCGGAGGATGAAAATTTTTATCTCCTCCCATTTTGTTCCATTCGATATAAACCAAAACTAAAAAGAATGCACTGATTCCGCTAAAGACGGAACTCCATACAAAAATAAAGCGGTATGCAAAATCCGAGCCATTGCAAAGCCATTTCATTGTATCAATAAATAATCCGGCGGCGATTCCGGAAAGACTCGTACATGCCGCTCTCGACATTGCCTGTGCCGAGCAGAATTGTCCAAACCTTGATTTGGGAAATATCCTCATTTCGCAGGGGAATCCTGCAGTCTGTAACAATGCATTCAAAAAGACTCCTGCGATTGCGCCACCAAGTCCAATCCAGAAAAAGTATTCTCCGGGTAATGTCACAAAGAGCCATACTCCGATAACAATATTTCCTATTACTCCGAATATTGCCGAATATGTTGTAACTCTCAAAGGATGCCAACGGTCAACAAAGGTAGCCATAAAAGCTATCGCCGACATCGTGACAACTGATGTCACTGCAGTTGTCTTGCCTATTTGATCTAGATTCAATCCCATCTGCATGGAAAAAAACATAGAAAATATTCCAATACTCCAGCCAATTCCCGCTGTTGCGGTCGAAAGGAATCTGAACCAATAGAATTTATGGGAAAATGATTCTTTGAAAAATGTCTTGAGTCCCCCCCAACCTTTGTTGTCCTTATCCGTTTCTCCTTCCAATGGCGGGTATTCGCCTTCCTTGACCATCAGGCACATCAATCCTATTCCCATGAAATAAAGAACTGCCGCTCCTAGAAATATTTCCCGCATGTGGGTATTGGCATATTTGAATATGAAGAAGTTATAAAAAGCTCCAGCACCGGTTCCGATGATTCGGAGAGCCCCCATGAATCGGCCAAAGAACTGGGCCGGAACGACATCATTGAATAAACAGCAGAATACAGAGCTTACAAACATATTGAAAAACTGAAACATTATCATAAATATGGCAACAACAGCTATAGTAACAGTCGCTGGTGCATATTTTCGTATTTCCGGCAGATGATCTTGGATTAGCACTGTTATATCATCGCTGAAACCGAGCATCGCAAGAGACACGCAGAGAAGAGGCAGTGTCCACAATATAAAGGGAATACGCCGCCCCCATTTACTCCTGTACCGATCGCTTTTAAAGCTGATCCATGGACATATTGTCATGTTCAGCGCCCCGGGTAAAGTTGTCATTATCATTCCAATAAGCCAGTTTGGCGAATCGAGGCTTTTTAATTTTAATGGCAAAATACTCGGGATGACTGCTTCCATCAATGTATAACAGAAATCTCCCCACAAAAGCCATCCAAATAGTACAAAAAGACCAACTTTTGTATATGTTAATGTTCCACAGCTATAAGTGTTATTTTTTTTACTGAGAACTGCAGGAGGAGGAGATTGGCTCATTTATATCTCTTTCATTCGCAAATGAGTTTAATGCCAGAGATTATAAACCATCCATAATAATAATTTCTTACAAACGGCGTATTTTTCTCTATGTACTTTTTTTCTTCTTTTGAAACTTCCGGCGGAGTAATATTTCTAATCTCAATTATGTTCTGGCCTGTTCTTATGATATCATCTGGAACAGTGAAAGAAGCATACCGCCAATCATCCTTCAAAAATGGAGAATCCCCTTTGAAGATTTTGATATTGTTTATTAAAATCTCCATAATGGATTTTTCTTCTTTGTCATTATCTATGCCTTCCAGTTCCAGCTTGATATTTTTTGAAACTTTCGCCAAAGACAGATTTGCAATTATATATTCATATCCGGAGCCAGTTCTTCTTAATAGTTTCAGATTTTCCTTCTGCGGACATTTATATGAATAACGCTTCATATTTATCGCCCCAGTAACTGCGGGGATAGGAACCCGTCCGCCTTGTTTTAAATCCACTGCGCAGCTATGAGTTTTATTTATCGCGTCTAGTGGATTTTTCAAAAATTTCTTAAGCAGAGGGCTCTTATACCAAATGTCATCTGCATCTATTTTCAATAATGCGGTATCCCAGAACCATTCCTGAAATGTTTTATTTCTTACAAAATTTGAAAGCCCGAATTTTTTACCTGATTTAATGAATTCAGCAAGTTTCAAGGCATACTCAGGATATTCGTTTTCCTTTATTTCACCATTGCCCTTGCAACGGTCGCTGAGATCTGAAAATAAAAGATACATTTTTTCAAGCAGGACACGGGAATGATATCTGGGATTTGACTTTACTCGCTTTTCCGCTTCTCTGAATATCCGGTATGATTCGAGAGCAAGTTCTCTGGTTACAAATCCCCGTTTCACTTCTTCTACTTGTTGTATGAATTTCCTTTTTTTAACTTCATTATGGATCAGATCAAAAAATTCTCTCATGCTGTGAGCCGCTGGACCATAGTATAATTTCATGAATCTATCTATTTCCAATTCAATATCCAAATTCGGATTCCAAAGCAATTTCCCATAGAGATAACGCATCATGGCATTAAAAGAGTTAAAGCCCGGAAAATCATCTTTTCTTCCCACGAGTCCACAAAAAATAAGACCTTTTATTCCTTTTGTAGTATAAAGCTTAAGACGATCGTAAGTCGCATAAAATGCCGGCCACAAATTGAGACGTTCTCCATAACAGCTAGGATAATCAAAGACATATATATTGTCAGGGCATTTTTCAATCCAGCCGTTCAACGTCCTCATCCCGTCCTGGTTCTCTTCACAGAATGTAGAAAGATGATTGATCCAGTTCAATGGATAAGGACAGTAAAGAACTTTGACGTTCCTGTGAGGTTTAACATGTTCTGGCGCTTTCTCCGTATCACAATATGCCAAAACAAGCAACCTGTTATTTGGATATTTTTCAGTCGTCTTTTCAGCTATCCCATTGATAAACTTGAGATATCTGTCAGTCGGGGATCCCATCTTCGCACAATTGTCACAACGACAGTATAAGTCGCGGCCGTCTCCAAATGTAACATAGAAATATGCAGCTTCGGGATTGACCTTCATCCAGTTCAATACCTGTTCCGTAATGAGTTGCTGAACCTGAGGATTTGACATACAAAAATGATCAAAGGTGGCAGGCGATATGCCTTTTTGAGGCCGGTTTCCCATCTTGTCCATGGCAAAATATTCAGGATGTGCCTGGGCATATTTTTCAAAACTCAACAATCCATTCCCTGTATGGCAACTGGTAGATAAGATTTCACCTATATATTTTGCATCGCCAAGATAGCTGGAATCAGTATATCCTATAGCTTCCGCATTGTAGGTTCGGATGGGATTTCCCCGGGCATTATACATGAGATTATAATGTCCTACCATTCTTAATTCAAAAGCCGGACTGTTTTCAAGAGACATTTCAGGAATTAGAATCTGCCTGTATTTTTTCAGCGGCGGCTCTGTTTCTGACTCTGATACAAAAACGAGATTGAATATTTTTTCAATTAAAGTATATATCCCGGAAATTACCCCAGTATCTTTTCCGGCAACGGCTGCGATTCCATTGTCTATTTTTATCATATATCCATCGGAATTAAGTAAATCAACAGTCTCTTTATCTATAAATTCAACATCGCTTGCCGCTTTCCCGATAAAAATACGACCATCCTTAAGCTTGTGTTTATCGTTTTTATCCAAAATCAGAACAGGCAATATTTCGCCACAGGCATTATATATATATTTCCTGAGGATATAGGCGGCCTTTCTGTCATAATACATTTTTTGGGGGATATCGGGTGCGATATAGATTCCTTCGCATAAAATGGAACTTCTCTTTTTTTTAATTTTTAATTTTTTAATTTTCTCCGGAATCAGAGGTTCAATGACTTTTACTGAAACCTGCTTTACTGAAAATAGGACATTTTTCCCTGTTACTCTAAACTTTATATAAACTTCATCCACCTTATCCAGGAATGGTATTTCTAATGATAATTTTTCCCATTTCCCAGTTGAGGATAACTGTAGGCATTGGTTACTTTCCAAGAGCTTTCCGTCTGCGCCATTAAAGCTCACATCTAGCTCAGCGCGCGCATTTAACAACTTATAGCTCAATGATAGCAAAAGAGATGTACCTATTTCATTCTTCAAATCTGCAAAAAAACCAGTCAGGCACTCTTTCTTATCTGCCGTTTCCAATAGCATTCTGCTTTTTTTGAAGGATAGTTCAGGCGGAATCGGATGCCAAAACGATTTAGGATCTTCTCCGGGATAAAGCTCGTTGAAAAGTTTTTCCGCAACTAATTCTCTTGATAAATTACATTCCTTTTTCATTTTTTTATATTTCGTTTATTTAAAATTCATATATTCAGCCCGTTTTTCTACTGAATCTCTTCTTTAATTACTATCATCTGATGAACATCAAAATTATCGACAGGAAAAGTAACACTATCTTTGGATATACTGAAGGGAATCTTTTTCCTCCCATCCGCATAAAATACATTCAGCTTACTTTTATCTGTTTTTTTAGAAAGATTTAAGGTAACTTTTATTCCTTTTACCGGAACCTGATATCCATAATTCAGAAAGTGAAGTATATATCTGTTTTTCTGCGCTTGCATTCTCATTGTCACTTCCACATTTTTCGGCGCATTTTCAACGTTGAAAGGCAGTTTCCCACCATCGGCACTGATAACTCCTTTAAGAAGTTCGGAGAGAAATTTGCTATAGGTAGAAAAATGTTCCTGATCAAAAATATGTTCTGTTTTACCTTTCTGCAGAAGTCCGGGAGAACTTGCAGCAATAAACACAGCTTTTCCTTTGCCATATTTGTTTATTAATATTCCGGGAGCGCCGTCCGCAAATAATGCGATTGTTTCAGCCGTTGTCGCTTTAACTATGTCGTGCCCGTAATTATCGTCAAAAAATAATTCATCATCGACTGCAAGATTACCCAGACAGGGGGCTTCCTTGTTGATCTTTATGGATGAAACAGTTTCGTCGTTTACAGTTTTCTGGTAAGAAACTCCAAAAATATCGGCAAACGCATAATCATTCAAACGCCGTCCCCACCTGTCAAATAAAGTACTGCTTCCGAACGATATTAACGTACCCCCATTGTTTACCCAGTTTCTAATTATACTTTTCTCATCCTTGGTAAGGGTCTTTGCATCTGCCGCTATCAACACTTTATACTTGGATAGTTTTTCCTCTGTCATCCCTTCCGCGAATATAGGATCTGTCTGAATATGCGCCTGGGTCAGGGCGGTGTAAATGCCAAACTGCAACATAAGATAACGTGCCTTGGGAGCACCCCATTCAAGTGGTCTGGAAAAATCAAGGGTATGCGAACGTTCAGAATAGAGCAAGGCAATTTTTGACGGTGATTTTGTGTTAATCAGATAGTCTTCCACTCTTTTAGCCTTGTCGAAAGTTTTAATGCTTACATTCCACTTGCCGGGTGACTTATATTTCCAGATGCTTGGAAAATCAAAAACGGCTATGCCTTGTGAATGCACCATCCCTATGGTCAGATCTCTTTCATAAACATCTTTGGTCGGATCTTCATATGCGCCTGTGAATTGAATTGTGGGGCCTTTGGAATTGGGACGAATCAAATCAAGCATAAATGCCTGTATCAAATCGGCCTTTCTATAAGGGTCAATCCCAAATATATCGGAAATACTGGACAGCCTTGCCAAAGAAGCCTTGAATGGTTCACTATTATGTTGCGCAAGGCTTTCATTGATATACGTAAAAACTTTTTTATCCAAAGAATATGCATAATCAAGCAAATCTTTGACGGTATTTTCAAATGAATATGCGACAAATTCTCTATGCTCCATCCAGAGAACTTTTTTTTCTTCTTTTTCTGAGGGTAGTGGGGGAAGGACATGTTCAATATCTGTAATTCCCAATCTTTCAAGCTCCTGTCGGGAATATTTATTTTTCAAATATTCTCTGAATTTCTTTTTACAGATATCGCAGTATCCACCCCTAAATCCTATTTCGTCAAAACCGATCCCTAAATGCATACGTCCGTCCTTATTCAGCTCTATGGTTTTTTTAATCCGCGCTTTAGTCGAGCTTATCAGTGTGGGATTATTCCAGCAACATGAGCTTCTACTTATTCCTCTTTTTTTATCGTTACAATAATCGCTATTATTTTTAGCATAAGGCGTAATGTCAAAATATATTGCCGTGTTGTTTGCGTTAGCTGCATTCTGTATTTTTTTTGCATATTCCTCTTGTGTCATTCCGGGAACATGCCCCTGGAAATATTTGCCAGTAAGTGTGGGATTCCACGCAAAAGTCGTATGCAGTCTTTTAAAATATCTGTATTGCAACTCAATAGAACCGCAATCAGGCGTTCCCTGATAATCAGTCTGAACCATATGAAACGTATTATTTATCCAATCATTTCTATCTTTGAGCGGCGCTAGTGTTTTTACGGGTTTCACCAATGCTGTTTTCCTGTTTAATTCCTCTGTTTTTATCTTCAGTTCATTATTTAATTTATCTATCGCGGCTATGTACTCTTTTGCCTTTTTTAGCTCAACATTTTCACTCTTTTTCCATGTGTCAATCGAAGTTCCCAAATCATTAAGTTTCTTCTGAAGTTTCGATACCTCATTGACAAGCGTATCTACCGTTATTCCATTTTCTTTGTATTCCTTCAAGTCGAAAGAAAGACATTCAAGCGGCGGCTCCATTTCTTGCAGTAATTTTTCGAATGCCGCGCTAACGCATTTTATACGCTTCAGACGAGCATTCAGTTCTTCCGCGTTTATGAGTGTTTTTTTTGCCTCAAACGGTACAGGAAGGAAGCTGGCAACTAAAGTGTATCTGAGTATGTTTGAAAATAGTTTAGCCTGCTTGATGTCGGGTTTCTGATGAAGATTTTCGACATCAAACTGAAAGGCAAAGTTGTTAATCAGGATTTTCCCCTTGCCATATTTGCATTCAACAGCAGTCGCGTATTCCGGTTTCAAAAGATCATTTGCCAATATTTTCCAATTGGAATCTGCCGCTGTTATTCCGTTCCAGGCTACTGCGTTTTTCCAACCGCTCAAATCACAGGATTCAACATCCTGAAATATCGGATGATTTTTATCAGACATCTTTGCCGCTTTAGGACAGTATTCGGCTATTGCCAGGTGATAGGGGAGCCAAGTGTCAGTCCAATTCTCGGCGTTCTGCTGGAAAGCCAGGATTATTCCCCCGTCATTTACAAATTTAAGCAGATTTTCTTTATTTTTGATGAACTCGTTCGAGTTATTCTTCACTTCTCCCAGTCCAAGAATCAACAGCGGGTACTTTTCACAGTTAATATTGTCAAGATTGGAGAGGACATCGTAAGATATGTAAAATGAAGGCAGGAAACTGTCAAGAATATATTTTTGCGTATCAAGTACCGCGATTTTCTTTACCTCCATGTCCATAGTTTTCTTAATCGAAAAAACCGGGACTTGCTGTGCGTTTTTTATGTCATCTTTTGCTGTTTCATTCTTGATGACTATATTTCCTGTTATTTTTCCTTCTTCGCGAATTCTTCCATTTACAGTCAATGTTTTACCTTCGGATATGATCAAATTGCTCCCAAAATCAATATTAAGGTTATTGCAATTAATATTTTCATCAACAGTAAAAGTTCCGGTCAGTAAATGAACATTATCACTTCCTGCAGGCTTGTTTTTAAGTGAAGACAAGGAGAACGTCTCAGCCATGATAGTATAATTATCTGGAATCTTGTTATGGTTGCGGGATATTATATTTCCGCTTGAATTATCTATATTAAAACTGCTGTTATAAAACTCGGCAATACCTTTCCCTCGTGTTTTGACATCATTCAGTGTGGGATTTAATATATTTATATTGTCAAAAGGAAAAGAACATTCTTCCTTGCTTCCTAAAGATAGACCATTTCCGTTCAGTTCGTTATTTGAGAAAGAAACAAAATTTTTGTTGATTCGAATTTCAGCAGAATTGAAAAACTTACAGTTGTCTATATCCAATTTTTCTACACGCAATCCATCACAGTCGTTAAAAACCGTATAATCGGCAATAATCGAGCCGAATGCTTTCCACCCTCTCTGGTCAGTCACTTCGGCATCGACTTTACCCTGAGGAAGAATTCCTGCAAGATTTATTCCATAATCTTCAGACCCTTTACAGATAAGCGCGCCCTGGCTCTTGTCGTCAAATTCGCCAAGATTTAGAAAAATGCTTCTTTTATTCTTAACCGCATCGATTATTAACTGACTTCCTTTCTCTATCATTATATCTTTTATTTTTGCATTCTGATTGATTGTAACTTTGTCCCCGTTTGCAATTATAACATAATCTATAACACTGGGAACCCCTTGCGGTTTCCATGTCTTCGAATCTTCCCAATTCCCTTCTCCGCCCGTCAGGTTTGATCTGAATTCAATGAGCTCTTTTCGAACAGGGGCCGAGCTTGTTGCAGATTTTTCTCTAATCTCTTTATCCGTCAACGCTCTGTTATAAATTTTTATCTCACTAATCAAACTGGCTGGAGTATACTTATCAGGAGTTGCACCAAAATAGAGTTGGTTTTCCTTTCCCTGAGGGTACACGATATTTTCTACAGAACTTTTCTTCCTTGCCTTATTTCCATTTATATATAAAGAAATGTTTCCGTTGTCAAATACGCAGACAATATGCAGCCACTCGTCTCCGACAACTTCAGCCGATTCTATTGAGTCTATACTCTTTCCGTTTCCGACTTCAAAATGCCATCTCGGATATTTTTGCCATTTTGTCGGCCCTTTCAGCATCAGCCAGAACAACCTCTTGCTATATTGGGAACCTTTTCTTATGAAAGAATACATTTCATTTTCTCCTGGAATCTTTTTGAGGCATACCCACATTTCCAGGCTCAAAGACTTGGTCATATTCAAACATTCAGCTTCCGGGACAATCACATTTCCCTTTTTTCCGTCAAATTTAACTGCAGTCTTTCCATTTTCCTGCGCATAGACAGCTCCATTGATTTCCCCATTATTTTTATATTGACTTGAATCTTTCGCTATGGTCCCGCTTTCCTCATCAAATCTCCAGTCGCCCACCAGGGAATTATCAGACGCGCCGACCATCAGGGACAATCCCAGAAACATAACAAAGCTCACCATTTTCATATTCTCTCCTTCATTTTAATTTTAAATAATATCATTATAAATCATACAAAGATCCAATTTCCCAGCTTACGGCCATTTATTCGGATTTGCTGCTTGTGTTTGTTGTTCCATATCTTTTTTCATTGTATCAACTAATTTTTGCCACCTGCCAGACAATCGTTTTTTATCATAAATCCAGCCAGCCGGGATAGATGAACTTTGCAAATATTTCTGTAACTCGGCATATGGTCCGGCAATGAGTTTATCCAGAAGAATCATGGCACTTTGAGAGTCATTTTTTTGTAATTCAATAACTTTGTCGCGCAGGGTAAAGAAATCAGTCGCAAGAAACCAATATCGCACAGCAGCTCTCAGTTTTTCAACCTGCCGCTGTTCCCGTTCATCAGCGGCTTTGTCATATGCCGACTTAAGCGCTTGCTGAATAACGGCGCGGTTATCGCCTGCAAGAAATAACATTATGTTATCTCCATATGGTTGAAGCATCTCTGTGCCTTCCGCAATTTTTCGCATAACTTGAAGCATTCCGGCAAAAACAGGACGGATTTCTTCAGATACGGAGCCATACGCGCCCTGCAGATAATCACTCAACACCTTAGCCGAATCAACATTATCATCCCACCCTGAGCAGGCAAACGCAAGAAGGTTCAATGAATAAACGCTGTGGCACTCTGCCATGCACTGAATCGTAGCACCGCCGACTCCGAGAGATTTCAAATATTTCCAGTCTTCGCAGATTACCTCCCATTGCGGATACGGGAGTGAAAGCTGAGCCAGCATTCCCATGTAATATTCGTAAACATTCAAGCGACCGGAATAAACATTTTTCCACTGGCGAAGTACATCAAAGAACTGAATATTTTTATCTGAAGTGTTATTTGGCGCAATAGGGCGAGCTCCATCACGCCAGTAAAGAGCAACCCATATATTCGTATTGGCTTCCAGTACCGTGTCATGTGGTGGCCAGAGTAAATCAACATATGCAGCTCCGCCGACAAGTACGTCAGAAAATTCCGTCCGGATTGCATTCGCAACTTTATTTATTAATTTTGCGTATCTCCGTGATTTGCTGCGATTCTCATCTATTCCCTTGCGAAAGGCATCTTCTTCATTTTCATCCAGAGAAATACATTTCGCACATTGGCACATCCCATAACCATCTTCAACAATGACACCGACTGATTTTACATCAGGATTCGTCCGCAGGTAAATACGGACATTATCAATAAGGGTATCGACCGCATCCTCATTGCTGGTGCAAATACAAAGTTGATTAAACGATTTGCCACGCTCTCCGTCGATCTGGGCATACCATTCCGGATGTTCTTTTAAATATTTATCAGGAGGAAGCCAATAACACATATTGTGATGATTCATATCAAGCTTCAGCCCCCTTCGCCTAATATCAGGAAGCAGTTCCTTATCAAACCATTCTTTGCCGCAGATACCCGGCGTGTACATAAGATAATTAAGTCCGTTTTTTGCCATCCAGTCGATACGCCTACGCACAGTTTCAGTATCTTCCTTGTCGAATTGTTGAAGTGCCCGATACCACAGCTTGGGCTTGCGCTCCAGCACTCTCTTTTCAGCGCTGATATACTCACAACGTGGGATATATTCACCATCCGGTCCAAGATCGCTGAATTGACACCCGCAATAACGCCGAAGAAATTCATAGACTCCGAAGACAACCCCCAGAGGCCCGCCTCCCGTAATGTAGTAAGTTCTTTCTTCGCCGCGAAACTCGTACCCTTCTTCTGTCAAATTCAAATCAGGACACGTTGAAAGGTGTAT
>Ga0209639_1003138_pt1 | contig 11500 bp, 10 predicted proteins | sample EPASupsiteHSE605_FD_187268 | JGI IMG/M metagenome (GOLD analysis project Ga0209639, IMG submission 187268) | Bioremediated contaminated groundwater from EPA Superfund site, New Mexico - Sample HSE6-05 (SPAdes) (version 2) | ecosystem: Environmental > Aquatic > Deep subsurface > Groundwater >...
TGTCTCAAAGATACTACTTGAAACGGCAACATTTGATCCACACGCACTAAAGAACCCTGCTGTGTTAAGCAATAAGTGGTTATACCAAAAAGGTATCAACTATGGATTTGCTAACACCAAGGCGTATGTCTTAGATCGCGACAATCACACCTGCCAACATTGTAAAGGTAAGTCTAAAGACAACAAACTTGAAGTGCATCACAGAGCTGAGCATGAATTCCATCAGCTGCTATATTCGGGATAGCAAGGTTTTTATGGATTGGTTCGGCAGCAGAACGGATTGTGGACTGGATAAACTGATTCAACTTGATGCCATTGGATACAAGAAGCATTTGCTCAATACTAATAAATCAGTGGTGACAGCCAATAGGAAGGTCGCAAGCGTCAATGCCTTATGCAAATGGCTTTATGATAGCGGATCAACTGCTGATGAAATCAATATAAAGGCAGTAAAGAATCGGGAGGCTCGGCAATATAAAGGCTTAGAGGAGAAGGATCTAAGGAAACTTCGAGCAGAGATACACAGAAACCACAATCCACTTCATATTTGCATCATTGAACTATTGCTTGGCACTGGGCTTAGAGTGAGCGAACTTTGCAATCTCAAGCTTCAAGACATAGAAGTATCTGAGCGTAAAGGCACAATCAAGGTGATTGGCAAAGGAAACATATTCAGAACACTGCCACTCAATAAGGATGTTCGCAAAACAATCTAAGATTACGCTGATGCCAGACCTACCACTGATAGTGACTTCCTATTAATAGGACAGCGCGGAGCATTTAAACGTAACGCAATCAACTTAATCCTTGAGAAGTATGGGCAAAGAGTATCAGTTGATGTAACACCACACCGTCTTAGGCATTCTCTAGGATACAGATTGGTCAAGGAGGGTACAGCCATCACGACCATTCAGGAAATACTCGGACACGATAGCATTATGACAACGAATTTATACACGGTCACAACTGAGCAGGATAAGGTAGAGGCTCTGGAAGCCTTGGAGTGGTAAGATAGCCGCTCTATTTTTATGCACCTTTCCCAATGGGAGGGGTGCTTCTATTTGTGCAAATTGCCCCAGCAGTAGATGGCGTGGAAATTTTTATGGTGATTTTGTAGCAATACTAATCAACTATAAAAAGCACACTATTTACTAAATAATGTGCTTTAGGCAAATTAACTATATTCTTAAATCTAAGAATTATAAACTTAGAACAATTAAACTTATTTTGATGCTATTCTAATTTTATTTTCATTATTTAAGTTATTATCTTGCAGTGATACAGTAGAAGGCTGTAGCATTTTTGATTGTTCAAATTGGGCGAATTTCTTAATTAATGCTCCAGTCCCTGCACCAAATGCCATACTTGAACTAAGCATTGTAGTCATAGTTCTTGCAGAGGGTTTGCTTAAACCGTCAATCTTAAGTAAAGTCCCGAAGGAGAGAGTTGTACCCCATAAAGTTGTGCCGAACAACGTTCCTTTAGTAACTTCAAACCCTTTTGGGGTTTTGCCAATAAGCCATGCCAAACCCGATCCGAAAATTGCACCCAACATTGTGTCTGCGATAATACCTAATCCATATTCTAGCGGTGTTCTAGGCTTATCTCCTTTCCTTTTTCCTAGAATCATCCCCCCTGCAATATCAACATAATGAATTTTGGAGATTTTAGATTTATAGAAACCAAAATTGATCAGCGTTTTAATTATTGAAGCTATTGCACCAGCTAGGCTTCCCATGATAAACCAATCTTTTCGCCAATTAGCCATAGTTAACAATCCCCCTTAATAATAACTTATACTTAAGATGTCCTTGTTTGAGATAAAGATTAAAACAATTTATTCCAGTTAGAAATTGACCTAGCAAAATAGAAAGGAGGTTTTCATGCAAACATCCGAACCAACACAAGACCATACCCGCCAAAACCTCCTACTCAAGCAATATCTGAATAAATACTTCTCCCCGAACAAGATTGAACAACTTGTCGGGGAGTTTTCATTTTCAGAGCTACGAAAGTTACTTGGCGAGATGGATTTAGAATTTTTTAGCCTGTGCTACTTCCCCAAATACTTCGACCGTAAGTTTGGAGAATTTCACAAAGAGCTATTCGAGGAACTAAAATACATGCTGGACAACAAAGGGTTGATTGAAGCTTTTGGATTACCAAGGGAACATGGCAAAAGCACGATTAACTCTTTTCTATTCCCCTTGTATTCAACGCTCTACAATAAATCCCAGTTTACTTTGATCATATCAGCAACAGAGCAGATTGCTCTCCCGTTTCTCGATATGATTAAAGATGAATTAGAGAACAATGAGTTACTAATGGAGGACTTCGGTATCCAAAAGGGAAATCGATGGAATAATAATGAAATATGGATTAGTAGAGGCGAGGGAATTGTTAGCCCAAATTTATATTCTAATTAAAGTATTAAGATGCTTTGAGAAGCTTTCAATGAAGTAACATCAACGCACGTTGAGACAGTAATAGTGCTATATCGAGTTTAATGCATTGAAGATACTTGGCTTGAAGCACATTCGAATATGTTTCCGTACACGAAAAATCGTGGTAAAATATTATTACCTTTGCAAAACGCTCTTATGGTATAATAAAAGGCCAGAACATACATAAGGCGGTGAACTTATGAATGAAAATCAGGTAGGTGTAATACTTGAAGAAGTTCGGGATATGTTCAAAACCCTAGCTGAGGGACAGCAAATTATTGAAAATAAGTTGGGCAAAGCAGAAGAAGGACAGAATTATTAGAATCTGATATGAAGAAAGTAAAATCAGATTTACAAATAATTAAGTCATTCTTTATTGCTGCTGATAATAGTTTTAACGACTCTGAGAGCAGAATTAAGGCTTTAGAGAAAAAAACTGCAAATCTATAAATATAAGACAAAGTACCCGCACAATTTGCAGGTGTTTTTCACTTGCCTCGCAGTGTTTTTAATGTCTCGGCCTTCGTGTAGTAAATCATAAACATTCATCTTCCTGTTTTCACAAAAGTGGTCTTGCTTACTTCCTGTGCAGTTAAAAGAGGTCGCAATCATACGGCCTCTTTTAATGATGAGTGGAAATCCTGCAATAATGAGGGAGTCCTATGTTATAATAAAAGTTAGCAAAAACTAGAATTTACCGAAAAATTCTAGTTTTTTAGCGGAAATTCAGGAAGTTTAATAAGCTAATCACATAGGGGGTCAACCATGGCGATAGAAAACGATTTTAACGATGGGAGCAGTTCTGAAATAATTGATATTTCATTATATAGAGTTATTTTAGATAATTCTACTGACCCGATCTTTTGTTTTGATAGAACAGGAAAGTATCTATATATTAACAATGCATTTGCCTATCCCTTTAATAAACAGCCTTCGGATATCATTGGGAAAAGAATATGGGATATATTCCCCAGTGAAGAAGGTGACCAAAGGTTCAGTGCAGTCAAATATGCATTTGAAACTGGGGAAATGAAAGTAATTGAAGTCAAGGTTCAAACTGAGAATTTGTTACAATATTATTTGACCTCAGTAAAACCTGTCAAGGATGCCAGCGGCTACGTACAAACTGTTATTTGTATATCGAAAGACATCACTGACCGTAAGTTAGCGGAGGAAGCCCTGAAAGAAAGTGAAAGCCGATTAATGGCTGCTCAATCGATGGCACACGTAGGTAATTGGGAACTTCATTTAAACACTAAAAATATTTGGGCATCTGAGGAAGCTTTTAATATATATGGAATTGAGCGTATTTCGCCGTACTTGCCACTAGATCGTGTACAAGAAAGTGTATTATCAGAATATCGCGAGTCACTAGATATCGCTCTAAAAGGCTTAATAACCAAAAACGAAAAGTATGATCTGGAATTTCAAATTAAAAATCTTAAAACTGGAAAAGAGCACTTTGTTCATTCTAAAGCTGTATTGTTATTAAACGAGACCGGTAACGTGCCTAAAGTTGTTGGTACTATTCAGGATATTACCGAACGTAAAGAGAAGGAACTAGAAATTATTCATTTAAGCTATCATGATAAATTAACAGGCCTTTATAATAGAAGATTCTGTGAAGAAAAAATCAGAAGATTAGACACTGATATAAACCTTCCTATTTCAATAATTATAGGGGATGTCAATGGCTTAAAGCTTCTAAATGATGCCTTTGGGCATGATAAGGGTGATGAACTTTTACAGAAAGCGGCTGCTTCCATTCGAAATGGTTGCAGAAAAGACGATATAGTCGCTCGCTGGGGTGGAGATGAATTTGTCATTCTTCTGCCAAAAACTAAGCCTGAAGAGGTTAAAATTATTATTAAAAACATAAAAGAACTATATTCCAATCAACAGGTTAATGCTTTAAGTGTCAGTATATCGTTTGGTTGGGATACGAAAAGAAAAACTGATGAAGATATACTAAAAGTCCTAGCAAGTGCCGAAGATTATATGTATAAACATAAAATTCTTGAGAATGAAGATATGCGGGGGAATACAATAAGTACAATCATTAACACCTTGCATGAAAAAAACCCAAGAGAAGAACAACACTCGAAAAGGGTCAGTGAAATATGTCAGAAGATAGGGATAGCAATAGGCTTTTCAGAAATCAAAATAAGCAAACTTAAAGTTGTTGGTCTCCTTCATGATATAGGGAAAATTGCAATCGAAGAAGGCATCCTAAATAAGCCTGGAAAACTTGCAGAGCATGAATGGGATGAAATCAAGAGGCATCCTGATATTGGATATCGAATATTAAGTTCATCCCGTGAAATGCTAGAATTAGCGGAAGGTGTATCGGCCCACCATGAAAAATGGGATGGCACTGGTTATCCAAAAGGTTTAAAAGGTGAAGCTATTCCAACGGTAGCAAGGATTATTGCCCTTGCTGACAGCTATGATGCAATGACCAGTGAAAGACCCTACAGAAATCCTTTGAGTGATAAAGAAGTCCTTTCAGAAATTCGAAAGAACGCTGGTACCCAGTTTGATCCGGAAATCGCAAGAATATTTGTTGAAAAAGTATTGAAAAGGCGATGGGATTAACCCGAGCACAGCATGTCTTTGTTAACTGAGGCATTTTGAGGTGAAGGGTGCTGCACAGTTTTCTATTGTCGTTGGACATTTCATTTAAAAAGGTATAACTGCAATTTCAATGCAGTTATACCTCAACCTGTCATGAAGATAAATTATTCAAAAAGAAAATGAATTTTCTTTTGCTCATCAAATTATTGATACGAATTATTTACTAATTTAATAAAAACTAAAACTAAAATTCTTCATGCTCATTTTCGATTATCGTTATTTCTTTTGCTGGATCACTACCACTATCATTATCTTCCAATGGATTAGATGCATTAATAGAAGCGGTTTTTGTCAAAGCACCATGCTGAATTTCATATACTAGTGTTTTTAGGTTACTAGCCAATTGTTTTCCTTTCTGAACCAAACCTTTACCGGCGTTAACTGTTACTTGGGTTTTGTCCTCGACATTTTGCCAAGCACTCTGCGCCTTGTCCTTGATTTCTAGAGCTTTGTCTCCGATTTCGTGAGCCTGTACGGATAGATCTTGGCGCAATTCTAATCCGCTCTTTGGAGCAAGTAATAAGCCCATCATTGCTCCGACAAGACTTCCAAACATAGCCGCCTTGATTACCTTATTATCCTTTTTGCTCTTGATATCATTTTCCATGCCTATCCACTCCTTTTAAATCATCCCGGTTTTTTTGTTATGAAACAATCAGAATACCTAGACTATCCTTTTCCCTAGGAGTCTATTTTTATTTGCCGATTACTCAATATCTCGACAATCGCCGGCAGTCATGAATCCACATATTTAACTTAAATGTACGTGACTGTTTCAGGAGGCCACCACTAGCAAGATTCAGAACTTAAACCATGGTAATATACACTATCATGGTCATCTGTTATCAGCCTTATTTATTATATGCTCTCCGCCGGAAAAACGTCTCTAGTGTTATTAGGGGTTACCAGCCTCACTGAAAAACCTTATCCGTTTCCACACACGTATGAGAGGAAGCTAGTTGCTTTTTTTTAGCATATCTAGTAAAATCAAATTATACTAAACGATAGGAGTTGGAAAGATGCGTAATTATTCTTGCTAAATATTTAAAGCATAATGAAATTATGAACGGTGGAAGACACCGCTTGTTTTGTTGTGCTTAGGCAAGAAAGTTACTATTTCTTTTCACTCAAATAATACATCCTCACTATACCCTATATGGGTCTGGTTTTGCTGTGTATTTTCGAGCTGCAAGAATGTGCTTTCTTGCAGCTCATAATTTTTTTACACAGGAGGACAAATTTATGTCTTTAATAAATGTAGCAAATTTGACATTTGCCTATGATGGCAGTCACGATAATATCTTTGAAAATGTAAGCTTTCAGATAGACACCAATTGGAAATTGGGCTTCACTGGCAGAAACGGTAGAGGAAAGACAACCTTTCTCCAGTTGTTGTTGGGCAAATACGAATACAGCGGTAATATTTCTGCAAGTATCAGCTTTGAATATTTTCCTTTCAATGTATCAAACGAGGAAAATAATACCCTTGATGTAATCAGCGACATTTTTCCAGACTATACCCAATGGAAATTGATGCGTGAACTTTCATTGCTGGAGGTTTCTGAGGATATTTTATATCGTCCTTTTGATTCATTATCCAATGGAGAGCAAACGAAAGTGTTGCTTGCAACTTTGTTTCTTAAGGAAAATAGTTTTCTCTTAATTGATGAGCCAACCAATCACCTTGATTTGAATGCGAGAGAACTTGTCAGTGACTATCTTAATACCAAAAGTGGTTTTATTCTAATATCGCACGACAGATCATTTCTTGATAACTGCGTAGACCATATTCTTTCAATTAATAAGACCAATGTAGAAATCCAAAAAGGAGATTTTTCCAGTTGGTGGGAAAATAAAAAAATGCAGGATAGCTTTGAGCTTGCAGAAAACGAAAAGCTGAGAAAAGACATTAATCGCTTATCGGATTCTGCGAAACGAACGAGCAGTTGGTCGCACGACGTGGAAAAAACTAAGAAAGGAACAAACAACTCCGGTTCCAAGCTGGATAAAGGATATGTCGGCCATAAGGCCGCCAAAATGATGAAACGCTCCAAGTCAATCGAGAACAGACAGCAATCTGCTCTTGAGGAAAAGTCTAAACTTCTCAAAAATATTGAAAACTCCGACAGACTGAAGATTTCTCAACTTGCTTATCATAAAAACCGACTTGTCGAGCTTGAAAATGTTTTGATTTTTTACGGCGATACAATGGTTTGCCAAGATGTCGGCTTTACTATTGAGCAAGGTGACAGAATTGCGCTAATAGGTAAAAACGGATCCGGAAAATCAAGTATCATCAAACTTATTTGTGGTGAAGATATAAACTATACAGGCGCGTTTCGGAAAGGAAGTCAGCTTAAAATATCCTATGTCTCCCAGGATACATCGCACCTTCAGGGCAAGTTAACTGACTACGCTACAAACAACGAGATTGATGAAAGCCTTTTTAAATCTATATTAAGAAAGCTGGATTTTTCCAGAGTTCAATTTGAAAAGGATATGTTAGATTTTAGCGGCGGTCAAAAGAAAAAAGTGCTGATAGCCAAAAGTCTTTGCGAGAGAGCTCATTTGCATATCTGGGACGAACCGCTTAATTTTATTGATGTTATCTCGCGCATGCAAATAGAAGAGTTACTACTTGAATACTCGCCAACTTTACTATTTGTGGAGCATGACAGTGAATTTAACAAAAATATTTCAACAAAGATTTTTGAACTTTAACCAATTTTATGGGTAGTAACGATTAGACGACAAAAAAAAGCCAGCTTTAATCAAAGCTGGCTTTACGTGTATTTTTAACATCTTACTAAGATAAGGCGAGAGGAACAAACCATTCATCCTCACTTTGACTATACTTGAAGATGTTTATGTTGTATAATTAAAAATAGACATAAATATAAAGCATATATGTCTATCTCTTACTAATACTATATCACAAAGTCTATAAGAATGTCAAATGGGTTTTTTAAGATTCTGAGCTAGGAGTGTGATCCAATGGACAGTTATCAAGAAAATCATCAAGAGGAAATAGAGTATCTTAGAGAAACAATGGCTTTTATTAATAAAGAGGTGGAAACGGAAGAGAACGATCTAGCAGAGAAAAAGAGTGATTTAATTGCCGCTAGAAAGGATATGTATGAAAACACCGTTCATGTTTCGAGTGACTTTGAGAGTCTTGTTGATATGAACCTATATCATTCGCAGATTAATAATCAAATCTCTAATTACAATACAAATTCACAGCGTATTAAGAAACTCAAGAAAATGAAAAATTCGCCTTACTTTGGCCGGTTTGACTTTATAGAAAAGGGTTTTAGTGAAAAAGAGAAAATATACATTGGACTTTACAATTTAATGGATAGGAATACAGGTCAAGTATACGTTTATGATTGGCGCGCGCCCATTTCAAGCATATTTTATAGGTATGAACTAGGCGAAGTCATGTATGACACTCCGAGAGGGATTAGTCGGGGAGAGGTTTCATTGAAAAGGCAGTATCAAATTCGAAATTCTAAGCTTAAATACTTTTTTGATTGTAATGTCAGAATTACCGATGAAATACTGCAGGAAGTATTAAGTCATAATACCTCCGCCAAAATGAAAAACATTATAGAAACTATTCAAAAGGAACAAGATGTAATTATTAGGGATAGGGACCATGAGCTTTTAATCGTACAAGGTGTAGCGGGGAGTGGCAAAACCTCGATTGCCCTGCATAGGATCGCTTTCCTCCTTTATGAAGGTCTTAATTCCAATCTCAAGTCTAATAATGTCATCATAATTTCCCCTAACAGCGTTTTTAGTCACTATATTTCAAGTGTCCTCCCTGAGCTTGGAGAAGAAAACGTGAGGCAAAGCATTTTTGATGATCTAGTACTAGATGCTTTTAAAGGCAGGTTCGGTGAAAAAACAAGGGATATGCAGCTTGAAACATTGATACATTCCCGTGCTAAGGCCGAAGGAGACCAAAGGCGGCAATGCATCGATTTCAAAGGTTCGAGGATCTTTAAGCTAATTCTTGATAGACTATTATGGCATTATGCGCATCAGCTCATTGTCTTTGAAGATGTATATTATAATGGAACGATTATAGCGACGAGGCAACAGTTAAAGAACCGTTTCCTAAACAATGAAATTGGTATTCCGATGGCAAAACAGCTCAAAATCATTGAAAAAACACTCTTAGAAAAGGTCCACCCCTTACAGAAAAATAGACTCAAACGATTGGAAAAAATTGTTGCCAAAAGTGAAGGGCATGAATTTGAGATAAAGTCATTCAGCCGATTATTAGCTATTAAACAAGCCAAGGCATTTCGGGAACGAATCCAAAAATTTACGAACGTTGATTATAAGCAGTTGTATGAGCTCCTCTTCAATAACCGTGGGCTTTTGGTTAAGCTGTCGCAAGGTCTAGAACTTCCAGTGGCTATTGGAGAAATTGTTACAACAACCCAACAAAATCTTCTTAAGGGGCAAGTACACTATGAGGATTATGCTCCGCTTCTTTATCTTAAGTTAAAAATCGAAGGGAATGATTTGTTTTCCGAGATCAAACATGTGGTCATTGATGAAGCCCAGGATTATTCTCCCCTACAATATGAGGTTTTTAAGCTTTTGTACAAAAATGCAACTTATACGGTCCTAGGAGACATTCAGCAGACAATTGAAAAGACGATAGACCGTTCGCTATATGATGATATTTCTGAGATACTCAATAAACGTAAGACGGTTAAGCTATCATTAGATAAAGGATATAGATCAACTCGTGAAATCAACACCTTCACACAGAAGCTTCTGGGTGAAGGTGGCAAACAAGATTATTGTTCCATTGAGCGGCATGGTAAGGAACCCTTGGTGCTCCATCAAGAAACATTTGAATCGATGGATGAGGCAATCATTGGAGATATAGCCAATTACACAGAGCAAGGATATGAATCCATAGCCGTAATATGTAAAACTCAAGCTGAGGCAGAAAAGGTCTATTGTCGGCTGAAAAAATCAGTGCAAATTACCCTTATTAAACCACGGGGCGGAGAAGTAATAAAAGGTGCCTTGGTCATTCCATCTTATATGGCGAAGGGATTGGAATTTGATGTTGTGATTGTTTACGATGTTAATAAGGAGAATTATTCGAGTGATTTTGATAAAAAATTACTGTACATTGCCTGTACGCGAGCGCTCCATCGGCTCGTTATTTACTATAAAGGAGATGAAAGTCCGTTGATTTAATTATCCTGACATTTAAAAAGGCAAAAGCAAAAGCGACATAAATAGACCCTAAATAATTGTGCACGAAATGTCGTATGGTTCCATTCAATTCCTGCTATTCTATTGCTAAAAGAGGTCATATAAATGGATTTGCTTAAGAACATGAATGGAGCGTTAAAGATCATTGAAGAAAATCTTACAAACGATATTGATTTTAAAGAAGTAGCAAGGCAGGCTTTCTGCTCCGAATACCATTTTAGAGGATGTTTTCCTTTCTTGCAGGTATTCCGCTATCGGAATACATCCGCCGCAGACGCCTTACTCTTGCAGCATTTGAACTTAAACGTAGTAACGTAAGGGTCATTGACACTGCGCTGAAATATGGGTACAACTCATCAGACTCTTTTGCAAGAGCTTTTCAAAATTTGCATGGTATAACACCGTCTGAAGCGAGAAATAATGGCCATTTATTGAAAGCCTACTCACCAATGACCTTCCAGTTATCAATAAAAGGAGGAATTGAAATGAACTATCGAATTGAAGAAAAAGAGGCATTTCGCATTGTTGGTATTAAGAAAAGAGTTCCTATAATTTTCAAGGGGGTTAATCAGGAAATTGCTTCTATGTGGAAAAGTTTAGATGTTGATACGATTAATAAACTTAAAAATCTTTTTAATGTCGAGCCTATGGGACTGCTTAGTGCATCAACCAATTTTTCTGAAAGCAGGATGGAGGAAAAAGGGGAGCTTGATCACTATATTGGCGTAGCGACAACGAAAGATTGCCCGGGCGACCGAACACAGCTTGCTATTCCTCCCTTAACTTGGGCTGTATTCGAAGCAATAGGACCATTTCCTGATACGCTACAAGATGTATGGGGACGAATTTATTCCGAATGGTTTCCATCCTCAAACTATGAACAAATAGAAGGTCCAGAAATCCTATGGAATGAAAGCAAAGATATAACTTCACCAACGTTTTAGAAGCGAAATATGGATCCCTATCCGCAAAAACTTCAGCCCTTGTAAATAACGTTCTGGGGATTCCACCTGGTCTCGTTAATCGGTGGACCTTTTTAATTGCAAACGAAAATTACGCTCTAGCTGCTTAAGTGTCGCTAGCATCCTGCCTTCTGTACCTACGGTGAAGGGCCAGGGTGTCAATTAAGTAGGTTGCTCTAACAACAATGCTCGGAGTTGTTGGCTAAGATTATC
>Ga0209639_1003141_pt1 | contig 11493 bp, 15 predicted proteins | sample EPASupsiteHSE605_FD_187268 | JGI IMG/M metagenome (GOLD analysis project Ga0209639, IMG submission 187268) | Bioremediated contaminated groundwater from EPA Superfund site, New Mexico - Sample HSE6-05 (SPAdes) (version 2) | ecosystem: Environmental > Aquatic > Deep subsurface > Groundwater >...
GTTTTTAGAACCTTTTGGGTCTTAAGTACCTCTTGACGTGTCTCATTAAGTAACGTTGTAAGTTCCTCCACTTGTTCATTTAAGGGTACAATCATATCAATTTTAGCTATATCTTGTTTAGGTGGCTTTTTGTATCTATTGGCTTCAACTTCAGGTACTAGAGTAAGTTGAGTCCTCTCTTTATTCTGTCTAATTACATACCCCGGAATCCTGTAGGTATTATTCAATACACATGTATTGGCAGCAATAAAATTACTCGGATTCTCTCGCATATATTGTGTAAACTCACTAGGTGACTTGAATTCTAATACACTAGATTTGGTTCCTACTTGGACCATAGGAACCGTATGTGGATTATTAATAATCATAGGCAGTAATATAGGCATTGGTGGTAATGCTTTAATATCTGGTAATTCCATTTTAAAATGAAATAAAAATAGATATTAGAAGTTCATAAATTTCATTTACTCGTCAAATTCTTCATCTTCACCATCGTTTAACTCTTCGAACTTCAATTGTGGCATCATCTTACGTCCACCAGTTCCCTTAATTGCATTTACGACCTTATCAGTCTTGTCGACATACTTTTGTCCAATGTCTCTAAATTTATCAGCCTTCTCTACATACTTACCGTATTTTGTACCTTCAACGAGTGGTTTCACAGCATCAATTACCTTATTTACAACTGGTAATGCTTTATTTTTAACAAAGTCGATTCCTTGCTTCAGTCCTTTGCCTATCTTGTTGAATATTCCCCAAGCCATATTAGTTTCATAAATGAATAAAAATATCATGCGTGACTATTTAATTTCATATTGTGATCCAGTAAGACCCCATTCTTGATTCATCTTTTCAACCTTTGGTTTCCATAATTTATCATATGCAACATTTATTGCATCCATACCTGGTAAATGTTTAAGTATCTTGTTCTTAGACACAATCTGTGGAATAGTTACAACTGAGTTAATAAATCTAGGCATTGTACTTGCTGTCATTTTTGAAAACGATCCCCACCCCATTTAATTATTTCAAGTACACTAAATCTCTCAAACGTAATTTTTTGTTGCAATGCAAACATATGAATCGCAATAACAATGCTAACACCAAGAATCTTCCTACATCAGGTAAAGTACTAGATGCATTCAAAGGTCTTAATGATATCATTCCCCCAAATGATGGCACACGTTCATTCATTCAACTTTCTTCTGAAGCATATGATATTTCACTTCCAATTAGTGGCGAAACATCTGAAACAACAATCCGTTTGACCCATAAAGATCACATGGTATCCCAAATTAATGACTCATTCCTCCAAGTTACCCAAAATGTCACAATTCAAATTCCACAACTTACTGTAGAACTTCCAGTAACACAAAATGACACAACTATTCCTTATTTCTTCTTTGGCTACAAGGGAAGTAATCAAATGTTCCGCCAAATGAAAGTCTTACACGAAGGTCGTGAGAACACTGGCTACATGTCACAAGAATGTATCCGTGAAGGTTTCGCCTATTCTAATCTCAAACCTATTACAGAAAAACGTGGTAAGAGAGGTATTCATTCAACATATGAATCTGTCTCAGTTATGGGCTCAGATGTCTGTGGTGTCTATGTACCATTAACTGATTTTAAGAATGGATCCAAGTCCGCAACAATCCAAATTAAGAGTCTCATTCCTATTGATGATCTTCTTCCATTCCAGTCATTCTCAATCTATCCATCCAAATTAATGGGTGAATTAGCTGCAAAGGTCCAATTTTCCACTGCAGGTCTAGTTTGGTGCATGGTTCCTTCACAAGCTGTACTCGACATCACAAACTTCATGAACAACGGCATCGCTACATTAGAGTCAACTTTTGCTGCAATTCGTGGTTATGATCGTTTCTTCCACCAAATTGGAGATGCTGGTAACATTGTTGACTATATTGATGTTGCTGGTGCTAAAACTGCTACTCAAGCTAGAGTTACTCCCATTGTTACCTCCTTTACAGTTACACATTTCAAGTGTCAACATATGGGCTTTGGAGTTACACCACAGACTTTTGATGCAATGTCCTCATATCTCAAATCAAGCCCAATTTTACTCCCTGCTCAACAGTTACAATACTTTGCATATAGTACAACTCCAGATGCATCAAGTCTAAATGCTTCAATGCAGATCCCATTTGAAAATGTTGAAACACTAACTCTTATGTTTCCGGCTAAAACTCAACAGAGAACTGTTTTCACAAACCCATGTATCCGTAATCTTCAACTTAATATTGATGACAAACTATTTCCACCAACAGCTGTGAGTACTGTAACCGACATTGATCCTGAATTTCTTGTTTACCAACTTAATGCTTCAGATCTTGATGGTGTAATTGAACCCACCAAGAGTTTCATTCAGTCAATTGTTATGCCACGTCACAATTCATCCGGTACAAGATATGTTAACACCTCATTTGATAACACTGATTTCATGTGTGACTTTTCATTTGAACGCTCACAAGGTGGATCTGTATTTGATGGCTTTACAACAACAACTGCAGTTAACGTCAAGCTCCAATATAATCCAGTCTATACTGGTAATAATGATGTATACTATATTCCAGATTCAAGTAATACTGCACTTCATCCACCAGCTCCACAAGTTTGTTTATGTAGAAATACATTCTGGGAACTTGGATTAGGTTACGTCAACTACCATAACAAAGGAACTCCTAAGTAAAATTTTTAAAGCAATATTTTTGGAAAAATGAAATGAGTGACAATCAAACTACAATATCAGTATTTGAACTTAATGAAGAGACAATACATGAACCACGTGAACCATGCTCAATACAACCACTATTATTCACACTTGCATTCATAGGTGGTGGTGTTTCGTGGTACCTACTTGATAAATTTTTAAAGTAATGAAATGCGAAAGAGATACTTCAACGTTAACACAAAAGACTTTAATCTCCCACTTGAGTTCACACAGAGCAAAGGTCGTAAATATATCCACTTTATACATTGTAGACTCGAATACCAGAATCAATTGGTTGGTAATGCATCAATACATTCAAATTGGGTCACTTCAATGCCTACACTAGATGGCTTCATAAGTTGGTGCAACGTAGATATCACCAAGAGATTCAAATGGGAAGTTCTATACGATTCATATCGGTATACAATCTGGTTCAAAGAGAATGCAGTCAATAGTATAGTGGTACCTGATGGGACCTTTGTATTACAGTTAATGCTTGAATGGGAGTAAACGAACATTTCATTTTTCAAATTACAAAATGACAACATTAGTTACAATATATCAAGCGAAAAATCCTTAACATTTACCAATTTCGCTTACAGAACCTGAACTTGTACTCGAATCTGAATTACCAGATAGACTAGAGATACTAAACAATAAAACACAAAACTTTAATTTATCTGGAACTACACTGAGTAACATTACCACCATTAATGGTATTAAAATAGGTACACCTCAGGCATGGAATTTTAATTACTGGAACTATTCACCTTACATTCCAGTCTGTAATGCTTATAGTGGAATGACAACCATTGGTCACATGCATATATTTAAAGATGAGTATGGGGAAGACTATGTTGGTGCAATTCTCATGTGTAATGCTAGAGGACAGTTAGAAATCATGGGTAGGTTCTCCGCTGACATGTATAAGACAGACACCGGCTTTGCTCTGAGACAGTACAAGAACACTTGTTCAAAATTGTGATAATTTTGAACAAATATGGAATTATTTTTACAAATATCAATATTTCAAATGGTTTCTTATAAAGATACTCTCAGTACAAAGTATATGGTTGTTCGATATTTATTTCAGGTGGTTCTTGCTCTATGGACATCAATTACTCAATGCATAATAACTATGTTTTTTCTAACATTAGCGAGGCAATATATATAAAATTCTTCTTATTCATTTTAAGAAATGATATGTGTCAATAGAAGCTCTTCTTCTTAGATGAATCGAGTGGAGGCTCTTTTAGAATCAAATTGCTTTCATAAAATATATGTTTATAGATTTTTTTCATCTAGTCAGGTAATCAGAGAGTTGACAATACAATCAGTTCAATGCACAATACAATATGTGAATCAGGTTTTCATATTTTATCTTTATTATCATTCACATGCTCACACTGCACTTTCTCATGCAATAAAGAATATAATAGTTTCATTAATAACTACCATTAATTATTTAGAACAATAGTCATAATGATTGCATATTCCTGATTATGGAGTTGCATATTTCAATAGATCATTGATTAAGCTATAATATTGCCCAATCCAGAGATCAAAACATACTATTCAATTTTAGTTAAGTTCTCTTAAAGACTTTCCTTCTATTAATTATCATCCTCCATTAACATTTTGATTGATAGTTTCGAATCTTGAAAAATGGATCCTGAAAGCAATGATCTGTTTTTTTTTTGCAAATTGGACATCTCCAAATATGTTTAATTTTTATATGATCATCATAAATGATTGACATTTCGGATATATCGTGATGATTATCACATTTTTGAATGTTATCAATTAATTTGTGATTGATTATGAACTCAAGTACAGAGTTATCATCAGATAGGTAATCTTCAATCCATTGAAGATTCATTTAATATCTATTAATTTTTTTTCACTTCAGAAAATCTTATAGATAAATAAACTGAAGGCAAAATCTCGAGCACATTCAATTTAAAATTTTACTGTGCTAAAAGATATTGATCAAGTCATTCTAGCATTATACTATGATGAAGTTTTTCAATAAGGAAGATAAAAGATATAGTCAAAGTAGGACATCAGAGAATAAGGAAAGTCATTGAAGCAAATCAAGAAGGTATTGATCTTGTACATCATATTGGAAGGCCAACAAAGATTACCGACGAAATTAAATACCTAATTGAGTTAGAGACACTCAAAAATCCTTCAATTTCAGCACAAAAACTAGGTATTGAAGTTTCAAAAGCTTTTGGGGTGGAATTATCTGAAAGGACAATAAATAACACCAGATACCAAATGAAGTTTAATTGGAGGCCTCCAAAAGTGAAACAAAGCTTGAATAATTCCCAAAAAAACATGAGAAATCAATTCTGTAGTGATCTTTTTTATACTGGTTTAATCAATCAAGTGATATATTTTAGTGATGAATCTCGTTTTGAACAGCAATCAGATTCATCTTGGAGATGGATCAGAAGAGGAGAATACAATGAAGGAATCTTTAATGAGAAAAGCAAATCAAGCACATCAGTGATGGGGTGGGGGTGTATAGGTAACAACTATAAATCTCCATTTATAATGATTAGTAGCAAAATAGATAGTTATGTATATTCAGATGTTATCAAGAATTGTGGACTTGTTCAGAATGCAAATAATATGAATGGACAATATGGATGGTATTTTCAACATGATGGAGCAACATGCCATCAAAGCAAAAAAAAACAATTGATGAACTTTCGAAAATCATGAATGTCCTTCCAAATTGGCCCCTAAATAGTCCAGATTTGAATCCAATAGAGTAATTGTGGGGAATTATTAAGAAGATTCTCAGAAAAAAAGCCATTTCCACCATAGTTGAGTTCAGAAGTATGATAAATGAAATTTGGGAAAACATTCCTCTTTCAACAATCAACAAATTGGTAAATAGTTTTAAAGAAAGAGTAAGAATGTGTTTACAAATCGGGGGAGATTCGATTCAATGTTTCATAAGGAATAATTTGCATAGTATTCCCGATTTTTACAAATGAAAAATTGATGATTTACCGAAATTATGGACAGAAGAAGAAGATACAAGGTTAAAAGATTATGTTTACGAATTTGGTACGAAATGGAAAATAATTTCTAATTATTTCCCAAACAAAACGCCTGTAGAGATCAAAAACAGATATAATGGTCAAACAATAGCTTAATCCAATTACAAACCCTTAGAAAGACTGCCTCCGATCCAAAACATATTGAGATTTTTACAGGAGTAAAAAGTCGAGCACACCTCATATTGAATTTTTTATGTTTTTCAATACCTGTCAGTATTTTTAGGTTTGAAAATTCTAAAAGAAACAAAATTTGCAGTGAAAAGTGTGCTCGAGATTTTGCCTTCAGTTTATTTGAATTCTGAGCTTTGAACATAGAAAGAAGACGAAGCTCTATGGCATTCAATCGAGAATAAACTCATGGATAGCTCAAAATTATATAATAATGATAATTATTGGAGATCAATGTGGACAATTATTCAAAATATGGAATAATTTGGAAATGTCCCTTGCATTCAGTGAAAAAATCGATTTTAAATGGTTCAATATTTTCGGATTCAAAAATTGGAATATCAAAAATGCTGAATTTATTTTATTGTTGGAGCCATGAGTATTCATGCAAACATACAATGATGGAATGTTCTGTTTCAGATAAAACAGTAACATCAGTTTTCTCTTTGTTGCGTAATGCTTGTTTTCAGCTAGTATATAACAAAGAAAAAGAACAAATTGGAGGGCCTGGATACACAATTGAAGTAGACGAAACATTGATGTCCAGGAGGAAGTATAATAGGGGGTGAATGCTTGGAGATATGTGGATATTCGGAGGTATATGTCGAGAAACAGGTTCCTTCTTTGCATATTTGGTTCCCAATAGGAAAAGCGAAACATTACTGGAAATAATTTAATCAAATAGTCTACCTGGTACAACTATAATTTCAGATCTTTGGAAGGGATATTTGATATTGGATTCATTACCCTTTCCCCAGTCATATGAACACCTAACCGTCAATCATTCGATTAATTTTGTAGATCCAATTACTAATGCTCATACCCAGAGAATTTAACGATTGTGGAGAGGTTTGAAAGAGATTAAATCAAGATATAATGGAATTCAAAGAAAGGATATTGATTTGCATCTGGCAGATTTTATTTGGAGAAAAAACCATGTAAAAAGCAGTGATCCATTCATTGATGCATTAAGATTGCTTTCTGATGCCAAATTCATTAAATAAAGCTTTGAATTCAAATATTTATCTATTAGATTTTCTGAAGTGAAACAAAATTGATAATCTCTGCCAATAAAAAATTGAGTTCTATTATGAAAAAGTCTCATATTCTCCGGGAGTACCACTATTATCATGGAAAAGAAAGAATGATTTTAGTAAAGGATTCTAATTTTGTTTTCAAAAAAGTTTGGAGGTGCAGAAAATGTGGAAAAAAAGATCTGATTTGTATGGGTCAGTGTTTTATGATTCCAAGATTCCAATTTCCACAATTTTGAGGATAGTTTTTTGTTGGGCATATGAATTATCTGTTGTATTTACTTCAATAATCTCTGGAGTTTCTGAGCATTCCATAACAATTAAGAAATGCTTGTTTCCAAACTGTATACAGTGGTAAACAAAAAATGATTGGAATTGGAAAAACCATTGAAATCGATGAAACTTTAATGTCAAAAAGGAAGTACAATAGAGGGAGGCTTTTAAATGATCAATGGATCTTTGGAGAGAATTGCCGAGAAACAATTGAGTTTTTTGCCTATCTTGTACCTGATAGAAAGGGTGAAACCTTGTTAAAAATAATTGAAGATAATATTTTACCTGGAACAACAATATATTCTGATCAATGGAGTGGATATAGTCCATTAGATAACCTGCCGAATCCCCCTCAATTTATTAATTTTACTGTGAATCGCTCCAAGACCTTTGTGGATCCTATCACAATAGTCCATACCCAAAAAATTGAAAGATTATGGAGAGAACTAAAAAGAATCAAACACAGATACAATGGGATTCCAAGGAATCAAATTGATCTTCATCTTGCAAAATTCCTTTGGAGAAAGAATACAATTATCGACTGTGATTCGTGCTTTTTTGAATCACTTAAGTTTTTAAAAGATATGAAATTCCAATAAAACCAACTAATTATTTATAATTCATTGTTTTCTTCCTTCTGATTTGCCTCTTGAAGCAATTCTATCTTCGAATTCATTTCACTCGCACATAGAAGTGTGGTTTTATAAATATCAAAAGGAGAGAGAAGAAGCATTCGTTTTGGGATCGAGTTACAATAATTTTTGATAAAGGATCCAATTGATTAGTCGAGTATAATGCTGAAATTAAGTGATATTTTCTGAAAGAATCCACTCCTCTTTAAATGGTTTTGATTGATCCATTCCATTTTACTGCTTCTTTGATCCCTTCATTCGTTTTGTTTTAAAAAGAATAAATAAAACATGTTAAACCTGCAAATGCACCAAATGAACTGTCTTAAAAGATGATTAGTATTTTTGAACCTGATGATTTTTACTGATTTAATGCATTGGGAATTAGGGATTTTTTTTGGTTAATGGATTAAGTTAACAAAATTCTTAAGGAAAAACGTAAAGATAAGAATATTTCATGGTGTTATCAAAAAGTCACAAATAGTTCATGAGTACCAAAAAAATGTATAATGAATGTCTTTGTTGATCTCTGTAGAAAATTGGCAGTCAGGGATTGGTAGGTTCAACGCATTTACTGCCTGTAGTATAAAAAAAGATTTATAAAAAAGATTTTGCTGTAGGAGGTCGACTCCTCCGCTTTATAAGTAAGGTGGTGATGCCGCGTAGGGCATAGACCATCCATCAATATTTTTGACTAGAACGATCAAAATGACACTATGTCTCGAAGTAGTAATTCATACCCAGAGAGGGAAAAGCAATTACTATACCAAAAAGCCCTCGACAAGGGGTTAACAAGGCGAAAGGCCAAGAAGTATGCAAGAGTGTTGATTATGGGAGAGAAAATACCTTTTTCAAATTTGGAACAGCGATTCATCAATGAACACCCAGAATATCAGGGTCGAGTTACCGAAACTTGTTATACGGTGAAGTGTATTAAGGGATTTAGGGTCCGCGAAGATGATGTACCGGTGGTCCTTACCAAATATGAAGAAGTTGAAGAGCCGCTAGTTTTTGTAACTGTTGATCTCTATGGGACGAAGACTCGTTTTTCGAAGAAAGGTAATGAACATCAGTACGAAGAGATGTTACAGTATAGGGATAATCATCCAGAGTACAATGATAACTTTTTTGATTCGAGTTTTGAACAAGACACCGAAGAAGTCCCTAAAGAACACCCAAAGAAGCAACCCAAGCCAAATCCAAGAGGAACATACTCGGCAATGCCTGATCCTCTAGCACCAATGACTGAATAAACATCAATCATTTGCTCTTAATCTTATCTTCAAAAGGCTCTCTTCTTGGGAGGAACTCATCAATATACTTATCATAGAACTCCTTGTCTTTGATGATAGCTTCAAATCCCTGTTCAGGTCCTCTAGTACTATTTCCAGATACTGCTAAGTAAGCGCAATCAGTGTCCCCTTCTGCAAAGTGGAATCTCTCTGTATCTAAACACTTGAAGAGGAACTCATGGAAGAAATGAAGGTACCAGACCTTAGCGACATCAAGAGTGAAGAACCCGATTTGTAGAGGAGTATCACATCTGTACACTCTCTTATCCATGCATATCTGGTACATCTCTTCACTGATCTGTTTCTCCCCCACAAACTCTGCTTTGCGATGCTTCTCTAGTATCTGTTTTGATCACAGTACTTCAGCTCCACAAAGTTCATTTCGTTCATGATGTCATATCCATAAGAACCATTGACAGCGTTCTTGCAAGACAACCCCTTCCCTTTTTCACCAGCAAGCTCTGCCTGAACTCTTTCTACACGCATCTTGTCAACAAATGATAAGAAGCGATCGTGTCTAGTGAAGGTTGTCATCATACCTACATCTTCAATTACAAACCCGAAGTAATCAATGAGCCAATGAAGATAGTAGTTACTGAAAGTCATATACCTACCCATAGTGGAAGAGAGGCTTGTTAGCTTGTGCTCCTTCTTGACTTGTCCTTTCTTCACTATCTTGTTTTGGACCATGAGATTGTAAGTGCACTCACCAATAGTTTCAGCAGAGGTCTCAATCTCAATGGATCTAATGATAGGAGGGAAGTTGGCTGCTTTGTTAAGCTTATCTTCAGGGATGTAACCCTTAACACTAACCACATATAAGTACTTAGTGTTCTTACCACACTTAATGATCCTCATGATTTTCTCTTTGTCTTCAATCTCCCCCATGACTGATCCAGGCATGAAGAACTTACCTTCTTTGTAACCCATCATCTCAATGAATTTGTGTGGGGCACTACTGTAGCAAGATGGGTAGAGACTGTTGAAGTCGATACCACAAACATGAGTGACAATGTTCTCGGTATCTCTATCTTCATAGCACTTCTTCTCTGGATTCCAGAATAACTTGTTGATCTTTGTTTCTCCTTTAACATTTCTCCTGTGCAGAACATTACTAAGACCGCCAGTGATGGAGTCTCTAAGTAAATGATACGTCTTTTCATGTTCCCTTGCAATATTGGTAGGGAGATTGTTCAAGCGACTGAAGTTATCTAGTTGGATGTTCAACCTAGTGAGTTTCTCATCATGGTGTGACTTGTAGGTGTTACATCTCCAACAACAAGGTTGACAGTTCTCTGGTGTATGAGGTTTGTTGTTCTCTTTGCGGTCCAATGTAGGTCTGAATCTACCAAACTTATGGAACCTTGTTTGGCACAATGCACAGGCACCGTTCTCAAATGTGTGCTTATAAAATGCATAGTGAACCATGGAAACATTATCATCAGTGTTGAGTTTCTTAGCTTGATCCTGTCTTACATAACCATCACATTTCTTCTGCCAATACTCCTCTGTCATCTCAAAGAATGGACTTTAATCCTTTTGGTTGTAGTCACCTTCAATACTAAATCCTTCATAAGCCATTGCATACTTCATTGCATAAGCATAGGATGACAGTGAGACATAGTTCAGGAGATCGATACCATATTGTACATTATGATTGATCATGAAGTTCAAAGCAGGGATCATGATCTCAGTATCTTGAATGTTGTACTTCTTTAAGTAGTCCCAGTGAGTCCACCCATTTGATGTCATGTCAGTAACATAGTCTTGATATTCTGCTTCAGTGATACCTTGTTTGGTTAAGTTGCTGTAGAAGGATGATTGGGGGAGGATCTCCTTGCTATCCAAGACTTCTTGATAGGTCTTTATGTTAACAATTTCTTAGGGGAAGACACCTTTAAGGTTATTTAACCCACAATACTCCTGTGCCATCTTCATGAGAGTGGTACCTGGTGAACAGAAGTTCATTGCATTTTTAAAGCATAGCCTAATCCCCTTATGAGATTCGTTGACGACTCTGATCATCTTCATTGCTCCAGCACTTCCAATACTCTTTTAAATACTATTACCATTCATCCATAAGTGTTCAATGAGGAAGTGAGAGTCAAATCTCGCACTGTTGAACCCTATGACTTTAACTGTATGGAATCTCTGATACATCTTCTTAATGAGTTCTGGACATGTGTTTGTCTCATGAAGATGTTGATACAGAGCATTGTTCTTGATGTTGTATTCGGCAACCAACTTTGCTTGTTCAAAAAGCTTCTCAATGAACTTGTCAATGAAGTTCTC
>Ga0209639_1003142_pt1 | contig 11492 bp, 9 predicted proteins | sample EPASupsiteHSE605_FD_187268 | JGI IMG/M metagenome (GOLD analysis project Ga0209639, IMG submission 187268) | Bioremediated contaminated groundwater from EPA Superfund site, New Mexico - Sample HSE6-05 (SPAdes) (version 2) | ecosystem: Environmental > Aquatic > Deep subsurface > Groundwater >...
CGTAGTCTTTACACTTCCTGACATTGTCAAGAAAGTCGGAAAATTATTTGAGAGTAGGACCTAAACATGAACTTTCGGCTGATAGAGAGCGTATTAGGCTGGTTGTTGTTGATTTACGCGGCAATAATGGGCATTCCTATCATTTGCGCACTTTTATGGAAAGAGCCTAGTACTGTGCCTTTTCTTATTACAATTGCACTTACAAGTGTCGTCGGTTTTGTCCTTACTTATCACGGACATAAAGAAGGCCGTATGGGACTTCGAGAGGGTTTTGCCATCGTATCCGGGGCTTGGATATTGACGTCGCTTTCCGGTGCCCTTCCTTATTACCTGTCCAATGCCGTCCCTTCTTATATTGACGGGGTATTCGAAACGGTTTCCGGCCTGACCACCACGGGCGCAAGTGTTATTGACAATGTCGAAGTCCTCTCGAAGAGCATATTACTGTGGCGCAGTTTAACCCATTGGCTGGGCGGTATGGGGATTATTGTTTTGTTTATCGTTTTCTTACCTAAAATCGGAGCGGGGGCAGTCCATCTCTTTAACGCCGAAGTCCCTGGTCCAATGGCGGAAAAAGTATTACCACGGATTAGGGATAACGCCTCAAAGCTCTGGCAGATGTATGTCGGATTTACTCTATTACAAATAGTCCTGTTGATGCTTGCAGGAATGTCTTGGTTTGATTCCATGAACCATTCCTTCGCCACGATGGCAACAGGCGGTTTTTCTACTAAAAATTCCAGTATTATGTATTACGACAGTACTTCAATTGAGTTAATCATTGTGGTTTTTATGATTATTGCCGGTGGAAACTTTGGCCTGTATTTTCTAGCTTGGAGCCGAGGCTTAAAACATATTTGGCAAGATGCAGAATTTCGCATTTACTTAGCGATTATTGCAGGTGCCACCCTGATCATCTCGCTAAGCTTATGGCTTGCCGGGGGTAAGGAAATCATCTCTTCCTTGCGACTAGCCCTATTTCAGGTAGCTTCTATTATGACGACGACTGGGTTTGCGTCAGACGATTTCGACAAGTGGCCTTCCCTAGCAAAAATTGTCCTATTCTTATTAATGTTTATCGGTGGGAGCGCCGGATCAACTGCTGGCGGCATTAAAGTTGCCCGGATGATCCTATTGGCGAAACTGGCTTGGGCTGAACTTAGAAGGGCCGTCCACCCTCGTGCCGTGATGAGTATTAATTATGGTGGCAAACATGTCGACCCACTCATGCTTAATACTGTGGCTGTCTTTTTCTTCCTCTTTATGGCCATTTTTGGTTTGGCAACCATTCTGCTTTCTGCCACTGGCTTAGAACCAATGGACGCAATGAGTGCTGTAGCCGCTACCCTTGGTAATGTCGGCCCGGGATTCGGGGTAGTTGGACCTACAACCACTTTTTCCTCGATCAATACTTTTGGTGAAGTGGTCTTGATCTTTTGCATGCTACTTGGCCGCTTGGAACTTTTCACTTTACTTGTTGTGCTCCAGCCAGAGTTCTGGCGTACTCGTAAAAGTTGGTAGATCATAGCGCTGCGCAATCCTCAAACAAGAGCCTTACACACTTCATAGTGACGTGTGAAAGGCTCTTGTTGTAAACCTATATTCTGCTAGTCGGGTAATTTCGCAAGTGCCTTTTTATTACAAACAACAACCAGAATATCTTTCTCTTCGATAATAGCATCGGCTCCGGGTGCAATAACAATCTGATTGGCTCTTTTTTTAATCGCCACTACATTAATTTGATAGATCGCCCTCAAATCTAACTCTCCGAGTGTTTTATTGATAAATTGGGTAGAAACAATGATCTCGAAAATACTGAAGTCTAAGGACAATTCTATAAAATCCATAACATTCGTTCTGATTAAGTTATTGGCAAGGCGAATGCCCATATCTTGCTCCGGAAAGATTATTTTGTCCGCGCCGATTTTCTCCAGTACTTTGCCGTGTAGGGCTGATTGGGCCTTAGAAACGACATAGGGAATTCCCATTTCTTTTAGCATAAGGGTAATTAGAATATTTGCCTCAAGATCATCCCCGATTGCTACAACCGCTACATCAAAATTTCGTACGCCTAAGGCCCGGAGTGTCTCTTCATCCCGTGCATCAGCCTGTACTGCCTGGGTTACATCTTGCATTATGACCTGAACAGCGTGTTCGTCCTTATCCATTGCTAAAACATCATGTCCTAATACATTGAGGGTTTTGGCCACACTTGTTCCGAATCGCCCTAGTCCAATCACCACAAATTGTTTGCGCATTGATTTTATCCCCCTTAACCGATCATGATTCGTTCATCCGGATATTTGATTTGGGCTGCTTGTTTATTTCCTTTCTGAGAAAGCACAAACGCCAAAGTTAACGGTCCTACGCGCCCAATAAACATTGTTAAAATAATAGCCATTTTACCCGCTGCGGAAAGAGTGGGGGTCATTCCCAACGTAAGACCCACGGTCCCAAAGGCAGAAGTCACTTCGAAAAGAACTGTCATTAAATCTACCCTTTCAGTCAGGGAGAGGATCGAGATTATAAGGAAAATTAAAATCACTGCCGAGGTCGTGATAGCCCACGCTTTCTGAATGACACCCTTAGGTAAGGTCCGTCCCTTAATAACAATATCAGACTGATTTCGATAAGTACTTAACACAGACAATATAATTGCTACAAACGTCGTAGTTTTAATTCCCCCACCTGTTGATCCGGACGAGGCTCCGATAAACATGAGCACGATCATAGAGAGCAACGATGTTTCGTACATACCCGCAATGTTAATGGTATTAAATCCAGCTGTACGTGTAGAGACCGATTGAAAAAAGGCTGCCAAGATCTTTGTCCCTAAAGGAAGTGGTCCCAAGGTCTTTGGATTTGCAAATTCAATGCTTAAAATTATCGCGGCCCCCACTAATATAAGAATTCCAGAAACCTGTAAGACAATTTTCGTATGAAGCCTAATAGTTTTTCCCTTGTTTGTAAAAACATCTGCTAAAACAATAAACCCTAATCCACCACAAATAATCAAGAGCATGATGGTTATATTAATTATAGGGTCACCAACATAGGCCGTAAGACTAGAAAAATTCCCAAAGAGATCAAAGCCAGCGTTATTAAACGCCGAAATCGAGTGGAATATACCCAGATAAAGCGCCTTACTCCAACTGAAATCGAAAGACCATCGCAGGGTTAAAATGAGGGCACCGATCGCTTCAATCGCAAAGGAAATCTGAATGACCGACTTAACCAGTCGCACGATCCCTTCGACTGAAACCTGATTCAAGGCCTCTTGCAGCAACAACCGTTCCCTGAAGGTAATTCTTTTTCCTAGAATGAAGGCGAACATGGTAGCAAAGGTCATAAAGCCGAGCCCACCCACTTGAATCAACACAAGAATAATCCCTTGGCCAAACAGCGTAAAGGTTGTCGCTGTATCCACGACCACTAACCCTGTAACACATACTGCAGAGGTTGCTGTAAAAACTGCATTCAAAAAAGGCAACCCTAACCCATCCTGTGTTGACTTGGGTAACGTGAGTAACAGCGCTCCAAATAGGATTGCCATAGCAAATCCCAAAACTAAAACTCGCGATGGTGTCATTAGTTTTCCTAATGTGTTCAAACCTTTTTCCTCCAAGACGTTTATTAAGCCAAGAAATTATACCATACAAACCGTAACCTCTCACCACAAATAGGATAGAAAATGACTATTCTAGGACACGCCACCTATTCTGTCCATTTTGAGTGAATCTATGACTCGGCTGGATCATCATTCCCCTCCCAATTTTCCTATATTTTCAACGAAGGGTGAAAAAAGAGCCCGTTAAATAAAGTCTGTAGGTTTACCCTATCCCGTTGAAACTAATTCAACGGGATTTGTTATATAATTTTCTAACAGCAGAAACGGGTGGAGATTCAACACAAACAATTTTACGGTGGGTATTACAATAACATGCTTTTAATATATACTATAGCTAACTAATTGAAAGGAGAAAACATATGGGTTCCAGCTGCAGATATGATCTGCAAGGCTTTTCTGATGATCTTGGCCTCCCTATCGAAGATATTGCCGATCTTTTCTCTGATTTCATTAAGGAAATCAATTCAGAAATTTTCAAAGAGAAAACCTTACTATGTGAAAAAGACTTAGACGAACTAGAACGGATCAACCATAACATCAAAGGAATTTCGGCTAACTATAGGGTCCTAGACATTCATGAGGAAACTTTAAAGATCAGTAATGCTATAAAAAATGATGACTTTAAGTATATTAAATCTCTTTTCAATAATTTCTTCGTCATTTCTGAAAATGCAATTAAAGAGATTACCTGCTACTTCGAGCAAAAAGGTTTTATTATCTTAAAATGAGGTTTTTTTATGTTGAAGGTTCTTATTGCAGATGATCAAAAGCTCTTAAGGGAATGCTTTAAAACCATTATAGAAAACAATAGCGACATGAAAGTTGTTGCTTGCGCTGCTAATGGTAGAGAGGCTTATGAATTATGTAACAAATTTAATCCTGATGTGGTGCTAATGGATATTTTCATGCCTGTATGCAGCGGTACTGAGGCAACCAAATTGATTAAATCAAGTTATCCACACATCAAAGTTCTCATACTCACTGCATCCGATGACGAATCAGATGTTGCTCAAGCAATCAGCAACGGTGCAAACGGCTATATCCTAAAGAATGTTGGCACAGAAGAATTGATGCTTTCTATAAAAAGCACATACTTTGGTTTACAGATCATGGATAAGAATGTTTTCAGGCCTGCGTCATTCAATACGCATCATAAGCAGACGAAACAACCCGAAAGTAACAAAGTTACTATTGATGGTATCAACGTAATGATTACAGATCGAGAAATAAGTATTATACAGATGATCATTGATGGAAAGGACAACAAAGAAATTAGTGCCTCCCTGTTTATTGCTGAAGGCACCGTCAAAAATACTATAACCACAGTAATCTCAAAACTTCAGCTTAAAGACAAAACTCAACTCGCAGTATTCGCAATAAAAAATTCCCTAGTATGAATTATTTTCGAGATTTATCTGGTTTTACCTCATTCAAATATTTCCCAAGCGTTTCCGCAAGTGCTGCCATCGTGACCGGTTTGCTAATATAGTCATCCATGCCAGCAGCAATACATTTTTCACGGTCACCCTCCATAGCATGGGCGGTCATCGCAATTACTATAGTGTTTTTATTTAAAATGCTATTCTTTTTTATTTGATCCGTCGCTGCATAGCCGTCCATCACGGGCATTTGACAGTCCATTAAAATGAGATTAAATTTTTTGATATCACATATATCAACTGCCAGTTTCCCATTTATCGCCAGTTCTACTGAATAGCCAAGCTTTTTTAACATGATTATTTCTAACCTTTGATTTGCCAACATGTCTTCAACGAGCAGAATACTAATATTTGGCCCCTGACGACGCTCTTCAGTTATTAAAGGTCTTGTTGAAGGGTAAGAGGTAATCAAAAGTTTCTGCTCCTCGTCTTCCATTTGCCTTTTTCCTAGCTCTAACGTTATGATGAATGTGCTGCCTTTGTCCAGATCGCTGACGACTTCAATATTACCGCCAATTAGCTCTATTATCTTTTTAGATATGGCAAGTCCAAGGCCGGTTCCTTCATAGTTTCGTGTTGTAGAAGCATCTGCTTGCATAAAAACTTGGAATAACTTTCGCTTGGTCTCACTAGATATACCGATACCCGTATCCTGAATTTCAATCTGCAAAAGCACCTTTTCCGTACTTTCTTTCAACATCCTCACTTTAACCGCCACTTCACCCTTATATGTGAATTTGACAGCGTTGCCTATAATGTTAATTAGTACCTGCCTCAATCTGCCGGGATCCCCTTGAACTTCACTTGGAACTCCTGTGTAGATATGTGAAACTATTTCAATACCTTTTCCGTAAGCTTTTGGGGAAAATAAAGAAACCGCTTCTTCCACAAGTCTATGAAGATTAAACGGTATATTTTCAATCAACAACATCCCCGCTTCGATTTTTGAATAATCCAATATCTCATTAATCAATAACAGCAGCGCGTCAATAGAGACCTTAACTTCTGCCAGGTAACTTGCTTGTTTACTTTCCAGTCGCATACTGGAGAGTAATTCTATATAACCGACAATCCCATTCATAGGTGTCCTTATTTCATGAGACATGTTGGCAAGGAACTGGCCTTTTGCTATATTTGCAGCCTCAGCAGCTTCCTTTGCCTGCATTAATTCTAGTTCTGTCTTTCTTTTTAATTCTAGACTCTGGATAAACTCATTGAACCATTTACATAACTCGCCAATTTCATCATTCGATGTTGCTTGCAAACGTGTTTCAAAATTTATAGTGCCCTTTTGAATGTCCTTGAAGGAATTAGTAATTTTCTTAATTGGCTCTACAATTTTTCGGGAAATGACAAAGGCAATTATAAACACGAAGGAAAATGAAACTACTAAAAACAAAACAGTATTATTACCAATATCTTTAACCTTGTTGGAAATACCTTTTTCCGATATAAGAGCTAAAAATGTCCATAAATTCTTGTTTGATTTGTTATAGATAATCAGCTTGTTCTCGCCTTCAACGTTGGTATTAAAACTACCTGAATTGGCATTGATATTTTTAAGTAAATCTCCATCCAGTTGACTTCCAACCCTTGACTTGTCAGGATGATATACGATCCTATTCTTCCTATCCACGATCATATATTCCGTATCCTTATATGTACTAGTAAAATGATTATAGAAAACATCAATATCATAATTAATTAAAAGTAAGCCTATAGGCCTTTCTCTAAAAGTGATCAGATCAATTCTTTTCAGAACCTTCCCAATAACAATAACCTTTCTATTTTTTGATTTCAGGTTCACATTATCTTCAATACCCTCCCATAGGATTGAATTTCCTGAGTCCAACGTTTCATTATATAATTTCTCCTTAGCTTCTAAATTAATTTCCTGGACATCCAGTGTATCCCCCACATGATAGTGCTCACCTTTTAATGAGTAAATATCGATTGATATCAGCCCTTTAAGATTTGTATAGCTGCTAAGTAAATAACCGATTTTGGCTTGTGTTGCTAGTCTTTCAAAATCAGTGATTTCATTTTCGTTATTAGCCAACACGTCTTTGATATCTTCAATACTTGATAGATTGGCAATTAACCCTTCAACCTCTTCCATGATGACCTCTAAATTCCGGTTCTTTTCTTCCATTAAGTTCATCGAAGATTTGTCTATTTCATTCTTTAAGATCGATTTTGACTCGCTATAGGACATTACACCTAAAAAGGCCAGGGGAACCACACAGGCTAATAATAGATAAATGAAAAGTTTTTGATTGATGTTCATTTTGATTGATTTAATAAACATAGAATAAGCCTTTCGATGTGAGCATCACTCAATACCTTCCTGTTTAATATCGTAACGCAGACTGGTTAAGACTGAGAAGTGAGTAGGATATCATGAGTTTATTGTTTACTCGAAGTGACTACCTTGACATCGATAGTAGTTTCAGGCGGTTGTTTCTTGCCGTTTAACATTTCAAAAGCAGATTTAACACCGATATAACCTTGTATGTCAGCCTGTTGATTAATCGTTACCTGCATTTTTCCTTTACTAATCGCCCTTTCGACTTCTTCTAAATCATCAAACCCTGCTACCAGCACATCGTTTCGGTTAGATTTATCAAAGTAGTGTATTGCTCCTAAGGCCATCATATCATTGGCACAGAAGATTGCTCCTATGTCAGGGTTTTTGGCAAAAATTGATGAAGTTACATTATAAGCTTCATCAATTTTCCAATTCGCAGTTTCACTGGCAACTATTTGAATGTTCGTATTTTCTTTAAAAGCCCTTAATGCTCCCTTTTTCCGTTGCTCTGCATTATCAGCGCCACGGATACCTTCGAGTATAGCTACTTTCGTCGGCTTTATAATTTTATCACTGATATATTTTGCTGATTTATAAGCCCCATCTTCGTTGTTTACGCTGATAAACGGAACATCCGTCAATCCTATTTTCTTTAAAAACGTTTGGTCCAATCTGTTATCAATGTTTACAATTTGAATATTCGCCGTACGTGCTTTTTTGAGAACCGGGATCAAATCAGTCGAACTTCCTGGTGCAATTACTATTGCATCCACTTTCGAGTTAATTAGTTCTTCCACGATGCCGATCTGTTGTTCTATTGAAGTTTCTTTTGCTCCAGTTTTCACGATCAAATTAATATCCAACTCGTTTTCTGCTTTGCGCGCCCCTTTCTCCATTTCAATAAAGAATGGATTTGTCAACGTTTTCATAACCAGGGCGATCTTCTTTTTATTCTCTTTGTTAGAATTGCGGGCTTGCTGCGTTTGGCCGTTCAAACTGGTTTTGTCTGTACTATTTGACATTTCTTTGTTGCATCCTACGAGGGATAGAGCTATTAAAACGGCCGCTAAAACGTAAAATAGAATTCTTTTCAATACATTCTCCTCCTGAATTCTTTTCTAGTTTCTGCATAACCATCCTCAAGCAGTTGAATTTTTCACCATACGTCTCTCAAACTTTGTAAATTATGTACATTCTTGATTCGTACAATAACAAGTTCTGCATTCTTCTATTAATTCCTGCCTAGTACTATTTTTGCCTACTGATTTATTCAATGGTAAAAACCTTGTCGAGTCGTGTACGTTTGATCAAATCGAATGGTAGCCCTTGAGCGCCTGTCAGCACAAGACTACCGTTTCTCTCCTTGGTGCGTTTGTTAATTGTCACTAACGTTCCCAATACTGAACTATCTATATAGGTAAGTCCAGAGAGATCCATCCTTAGATTCATAATTTGTTGGTCTATTATTATTAACAGATCAGCCTTTAGTCGCGAAGCATCTTGGATGTATATTTTATCCGTTAAAAAAACCGTCGCCTGATTTCCGCTGACTTTAATTGAGTATTTCATAATTGCTCCCCTTTATAAATCAACTTTAAACCTAGTAATCTGCTATGCAGATTTAACTCAAACCGTTAGGCCTCTCAAATTTTTGTTCAATTATACAAAATGCTTAATGTATTAGGTACATTCTATCTTAAGCTAGATACTGAAACAGTATCAAATGGCATTGGTTCAAATGCCAAAAGCACAAACATTGCCTTTCCCCACACCGAAGATAGACAAAAACAGCAGCTCGTCAGCATGTTCCTCCGAGTAATGTAGGGGTGTAACAAACTTGTTTTCAAGTTTGTTACACCCCTATTTATAATTCATCCCTTATCATCCGATAATGACATTTTGATAAGAAAATTTACTTTACATTCACGGTCTCAGATCCCTAAGGTGGAGGCGCGCCTTACTCTTTGTAGACATATTCCTATTTTGCATAACGGCGACTTCAATAATCGTAGCAAGATTACGCCCGGGGCGGACTGGAACCGTGATCTCAGGAATAGGAATCCCTAAGATCTCCTGTGTTTTTGGTGGATCAATTCCCAAACGATCATAACTTTTTTCTTGCTGCCATTCTTCTAAGTGAACAATAAAATTAATAACTTTTTCATCTCTCACCGAACCTGCTCCGAACAACGTTGTTACATCCAGAATTCCTAAGCCACGTAACTCAAGCAAATGCCGAATCCGTTCTGGAGCAGTGCCTAACAAGCGCTCTTCATCAACCCGGCGAACATTCACGAGATCATCGGCAACCAATAAGTGCCCATTTTTAATGAGTTCTAAAGCCGCCTCGCTTTTACCAATTCCACTTTCACCGGTGATCAACACCCCTATTCCATAGACATCGACTAACACACCGTGAACAACTGTACTGGGAGCTAACTGGTTTATAAGGTAACGTATCAACAGATAAAATAGTTGGGTAGCAGAGCGATGAGTTGTCAAGAGAGGAATCTTCCGCTCACTGGCTAACTCGATAAACTCTAGGGGAAGCGCTAAACCCCGGGTAATAATCACGCAAGGTACTTCTGTAATCATCACTTGAGCAAGTTTTTCGAGACGCATTGAATCTTCAAATTGCTGGATTAGCCCTAATTCAGTCCGTCCGTACACTTGAATACGCCTAGGAGTCAAATGCTTTAAATAACCAGCCAATTCAGCGCTCGGACGTTTTAAGCTATACTCCGTAATTTCCTTGTCTAACCCCACATGCCCAGCTAGAACATCAAAATTAAATTCCTCAACCAACTGGTTTACTGTAAGCAATTTACACCCCTTCTTTCTACAGGAGAAACGGAGAGGTCCTTTTTTGGTCAATTCGAAATAAGAGACCTGTCCCCTCGTTTCCGCCCGTTTTTCCCTAATTCCTCATTGACTCAATGTGAGTTAAGTATTGCTCTGGTTATTTATTTCTTCAATTAAAGCCTTAAAGCCCGGCAAGGCATTCTCAATAGTTTTATAAGCGACACAATAGGCAATTCGAACATAACCGGGGCAGCCAAATGCAGCGCCAGTAACGATCAGAATATTTTTCTTCTTGGCTAGGTTGCAGAATTCAACCTCATTTTCAATAGGCGATTTAACAAACAGATAAAAGGCACCTTGAGGTTTAATACACTGGTAACCATAGGATAAGAGTGCATTATAAAGAAGTTCGCGATTTTTATTATAAGTATCAAGATCCACCTTTGCATCTAAGCACTTGGCAACGACGCGCTGAAATAACGATGGAGCATTGACGAAACCTAAAATGCGATTGGCAATATTTGCGGCCGAAATAATATTTCCGAAGTCAGCAGCCTCATCTGGAATCACTAAATAGCCTATTCTTTCGCCGGGTAACGAAAGAGATTTGCTGAAGGAATACCCGATGACAGTATTCGCATAATATTTCGACAGATAAGGCACTTCAGCATTATCATAAGCAAGCTCTCGATAGGGTTCATCGGAAACGATATAAATGTCTGTTCCAAATTCCGTTTGCTTCTCCCTCAGTATTTCGGAGAGCTTAACTATGGTTTTCTCCGAATAGATAACACCGGTTGGATTATTGGGGGAATTGATGATCACCGCTTTAGTTTTAGAAGTAATCTTCTCCTTAAATTCTTCAAGATTAGGCTGGAAATCAACCGTATTTGGAGACACGATAACCAATTCACCCTCGTAGTTTTTTACATAGTTTCTGTATTCTCCGAAAAAGGGTGCGAACGTAATGACTTCATCCTTTGGGTTAAGTAACGTTTTAAAAATAACGTTTAACCCGCCTGCTGCACCAACCGTCATCAGTATATTAGCTTGTGTAAAAGCAGTACCGAACTTATCATTAATAGACTTTGCAATGGCAGCTCTTACTTCTTCATACCCTGAGTTATTCATATATCCATGAACGCTCATCAGATTATCCGTCTGTAAAATCTCTAAAATTGCGTCATTTACTTCTTTAGGTGGTTTAGCATTGGGGTTGCCTAAACTAAAATCAAAAACATTCTCCGCTCCGTGGATTCCTGCTAGTCTTTTTCCTTCCTCAAACATGGCCCGAATAACAGAACTGTTTTGAACC
>Ga0209639_1003143_pt1 | contig 11483 bp, 12 predicted proteins | sample EPASupsiteHSE605_FD_187268 | JGI IMG/M metagenome (GOLD analysis project Ga0209639, IMG submission 187268) | Bioremediated contaminated groundwater from EPA Superfund site, New Mexico - Sample HSE6-05 (SPAdes) (version 2) | ecosystem: Environmental > Aquatic > Deep subsurface > Groundwater >...
AAATTCCGGAAAATCGCGGATTTTTAGATGACTAGAATTTACTCTTGCAACAGGTGTGCTGAACTAGAATTTACAAATGCAAACTGGAAGTCAGGTTTCCAATTCACCATAAAAAAAGCTTTCACTCATTCTTTAGAGTGAAAGCTGAATATTTTTCGTACTTTTCGGTAAACTTTAAAAATAAAATAACGAAAAGGCCTTAGTATAAGCCAAATTTTAGTTAGAATGCGTAACCAAGTGTTTGAGCACAAAATTCGCTTTTCTTTTCGCCAGATCGTATTTACTATAGCAACTAATTGTTCAGGAAATAATGGTCCCTCAATCCACTGCTGTGCGTCTCCAACCATGTAAAAACAATCTTTGTACTTGCGAAATACTCTATGCATGACATAATAACCATTAGTTCTTTGAATCAGGACAATATCTCCTTTTTTTATCTGGTCGAAACTTCCTTTTGTAAATTCTACACTATCGATTCCATCGCGCAAAAATGGGTACATGCTATTACCAGATACTGGGATCTTTGCAGTTTGCCCTTGTTTAATCAGTTCCGAAACAAAAGAAAACAGACCGGCTGCACTAACCCGCTTTACTTCATGCATTGATATACCAACTCCACTGCTTCTTGATCAGGCCGACATTTTAACAAATACACTGGGACTGAAAGAACGATCTGCTCAAAAATACGTAACGCTTCATTCATATAATTCATATTAAAATAGGGGAACATAACTCGTGGCATAAAACTCATAATTGCTTCATTGATCGTAAGTTTACGTATCTCATTTATTGGGGACTGTTCCAACAAAACAATTGCCTCTAAAGGCGCCGAATCATTACAATTAATAAAGGAAGAACCACTCCAGGGTGTGCCGAAAATAATTGGTTTTTTATCAATTAATCTGATAGCAGGAGTATCGTCATTAAGAACTGTAACATCGGGAATGTATTTTTGCCAAAGTTTCACATGCGTCGATTTCCCTGTCCCGGATGGAGCCGAAAACATCAAGCCTTTACCTTGCCATTTTATTGATGAAGCATGTCCAACCAAGCCCTGGAAATGAATGAGAAAATATCTAAATACTACACCCATTAAGATATGCGTAGCTAATAATGACTGGGACTGATTAAAATTGTATTCCGCAGGGGCTAGCATGTCAATATTACGCAAGGTTATTGAGGCACTCCTCCAATCAGGAGCAACATCCATTAACGCAATCGTATCTCCAACACAGCCATGATTTTTGGCGTATATATAATACCCGTCTTGATTAGAATCCTTCTTCAGCCACTTGATATTAATTTCCTCGTCCGAAATAAGCTCACCTTTTGGTATTTCAATATTGTCTTTCGTATCAAAATAGAAGTTTAAGTCGCCATTGAAATTTCCTTTGCATAAATAGTTTTTCATACTATTAAATGAACCCAGGTTATCACTATGAACATTTATAAATAAATTTGATACTTGAAATTGAAGCAAGGCCTACTATCTCCCCTATCTAATGTAAAATAAAGAAGAAAAGCACATCCTAAAAATATAATGGACATGCTATCTTGTCTTTTCTAATTCATTAGCTATATAAGATTGTAAAAGTAAGTACATGTTTAATCTAAAAATTATAAGGTACGACGGTTGCCCCAGCTTCGTTTGTAAAGTGGCAATATCCTGAAGGTACACACTTTGAAGTACTTGCAAATTGCTCTTCTGCAGTAAGTTTTATGAATTCTAATTGGGGTTTAACATAGGTCTTCATTTCTATCACTTCCAATCGGTATATACTGTTGCTTAGCGTGGATAAAAATCAGTCGACGTCCAAGTTGTAGCCGTGTAAGTTGTGCCACCATCTGTAAAAGAACATATGGTCGTAGAAGTAGGGCAAGATCCATAGACAGAACATTGTTGACTAGCTCCACCTGCAAATCTCTCTTCGGCTGTTAAGGATACATAATCAAATTCAGGCTTTATATAACTTCTCATATATTCAACTCCTCTTATATTAATTTTATCTATGCTTTTAACATTATGCCTTTGTATGTTAAACCTATTTTATATTTTTTTTCCAAATGTTTCAAGTCCCATTTTGTTGTCCTTTTTCTGCGACAATTTTTTGAGGTTTTCGTTTGTCATTATTGCAAGTCAGCTATTTATCCTTCCTTTTTGCATTAAATTCTATTGACTTTATTATATTCTACTCTTTTTCGAGCCAATTCGCATAGATATGGAGCTGGTTCATCGTATTTTCCTGTTTCTCTATATAATCTTGCTGGACATCTTTCACATAATGAATTATATTGACAATTTCTGCATTCTTGACATACGGGAATAAGAGATAATTTTTGCTTGAGTTCTTCCCAAGCTTTTGAAAAACCAGTTAGTAACGGATAGGTCTCAGGTGTATCCAATATTCCACAGGGAATTAAACGCCCGTCCCAAGTAAGCCAGCCTGCACATGACCCTACCTGACAACGAAAAGCAAAGTCACTATTCTCATTCGGTATTTTTATATCCTTTTGTGGTGGATTTACTTCAGATACTGCATCCTCTAATTTACTAATATTCTTACTTCCATTTTTCTCTCTAGATTCTTCATTTCGTTTGGTCATATGTATTTCATAGTTTAGTAATTCATCTGGAGAAAGACGGTTTCCACAAGGATCACTATTACAACCCTCCCGGCTAGGGGAGATATAATTTACAACACCTAAACCGATATTTCTCTCTAAGACAAAATTATGCAACTGATCAAAATCAGCTTTATTTCCTTGGATAACGGTAGTTTTTACCTCGGTAGGTAATCCCTTAGCGATTAAAATATCTATCGCTTTGACAGTCCTATCATATCCGTCTGCTGAACCGGTTACTTTTTGATACGTTTCTCTTGATGCTCCATATAGGGTAATGCTAACTAGCGCAGGTGGCATTGAGGCAAGCCAATTTACAATCTCTGGAGTAATTAATGTTCCATTGGTATAAATGTTAATCAACAATCCTAAATTCATAAATTTTTCATAAAGTATTTTAAAATCTTCTCGAAGGAATACTTCCCCACCAGTTAATGTTAAAAATAGTAAACCAGCATCCTGTGCTTCTTCAGCTATACGAATCCATTGTGCTGTTGTTAGCTCTTTCTCTTTTGCTTGTTTATCATTTGCAGGATGACGGACATAGCACATTTTACACTGTAAATTACACCTAGCTGTTAATTCGAAAGATCCTGCTAAGAATACCTTTCTTTTCTTTGCTTCTGAAGCAAGCTGTGTGTATAATTCACTCCATGTCTTTGTCATACGGAACTCCTTATTCTTCTATTAAATTTTTATCTTTCAACTTGTTGACAAATTCTAAAACATCTTCTTTTGCTGTCTCTTCATCCACGTTATATTCTGAAAGAATCGTATCAATAAGTTCTTTTTGAGTGGTACTCTGCTCCATTTTCCTCCACAGCTCGGCACCGCTTTCGCTTAAGGTCATAATCCCACTGAACTCAACAACACGCTCGCCCAACGGTACAACTATCCACTGTCCTGCTACTTCCCGAAGCATAAATCCTTCTTTGATTTTCAAAATAAATCTCCTCCAACTTTTAACTTGTTATTTCTTTTCTTTTAGTTGTTGTATTTATAGGTATTATAAAATATCCAAAATAAATTTTACCATTAATAGTAATAAAATTCCAACATATTATTTACTTAATTCTTTAACACTTATAAAAAAATATAATATGATATTCATTGATCTATTTTACACTAATATAAATCTCCCTGAATATAAATATATTAGTTTTCCCACAATCTTAAAGGGAGGAAAGATCATGGTAACCAATATAACATCAAAAGTCCAATTATTAGGTAATCCTTTTAATAAGACCACTTTTGCCAAAAATGTATGGGACATGCAGGTTTATAACAGCCGGATCTATCTCGGTCATGGCGATTTTAATACAAATGCCGGTCCTATCCCTGTTATTTATTTTGATCCCTCTACAAACAAATTTGCAACTCATTTTACTGTTGATGAAGAAGAAATAAACGTTTTTAAAGTGTTAAATAACGAATTATATATTCCTGGAACAGATTCGAAAGAAGATTGGAACTTCGGTAGCTTTTATGTTGTAGAAAGCAATGATGGTTGGATCAAATACAGGACCATACCCAGTGCGAACCATGTTTTTGATATGGCCTATTACAATGGACAGCTTTATGCTGCTACAGGTACAACGAAAACAGGCTGGGGAGAGGTTTTAACTTCGAACGATATGGGTAAAACCTGGACAACTGTAATGCCTCAAACCACTACGACAATGAAATTCATGGAGTCATGGGCTACATGTTTATTTTTATTGAATAATCAGCTTTATGCTTCTGGGAAAATGTTATTTAATGATTGGTTCGCAAAGTATAAAAACTTTTTGGTAATGAACGGAACAAATTCAATTGTTCAGCCTTTTACAACTAAATTCTTACCCGATGCTCAGAACGCACATGAATATTATATTCAAAGACCAATTACAGTAAATAATAAACTTGTTTATCTGGCTTATGTTTCAGCAGCGTCACACTGGCTGCCCTATTCTATGTATGTCGTAACAAGCTTAACCAGTTCCCATAAAGTCATCTTCCCTGCTGCGCAAGCAGTTCCGAGCGATATTTTGGTACGTGATAATGTCACCTACGTTTTAACCAACCTCCAGAACTCAACGAATAGTTTTACTACCATTGTTTATAAATCCACTAACCTGCTGAACTGGACAGAACTTTTTCGTTTTGATACCGATGCTTTTGCCAGATCATTTGAGGAACTCAATGGGGACTTTTATTTCGGATTAGGATGTAGTACGGTCTATACGCCTGCATCTACAGGAAATATTTTAAAAGCGGCTAAATATGATATTTCTTCTCTAATTCCCTAATTTGATATTTAAGCCACATAATATAATTAAAGACCAGAAAAAACACAGTAACTATAATGACGCCAAAAAGTATTCCGGTTGTGTCAATATAAACGTCCAATAACCTTGGTGTACGCATGGGCGAAAACATCTGGTGGTATTCATCAATGAGGCCAAAGGCTGGAGAAAGCGCGATAGAGATTAATGCTGCGACCCAAGCCTTTCTGATAGCTGCGTTGAACATCAAACACATTACCGAACCAATGACGGCATACTCGATAAAATGAGCTACTTTACGGAGGATTTGGTTAAAGGTTGTTTTCCAAAAAGTATCTTTGTGGTTTATGTCAAAATAATTATCAAAACCATATTCTATTTTTTTTGCGATTTTCATACTCAGATCGTTCGACTGCATTCCGTTTTCATCGCTGAGTTTCCAAGAGATCATCATAAGCGCTATGAGGATTAATAATAAAAATATCGAAATAACTAATCTTTTTTTTGATATTTTGTTTTTCATCGCTACCTCGAAAATATTTACACATACTTACTTTTATATTCATCAATATTCATCAGATATTTTTTTACATCGTTATTAGCTGTTGGTGAAGTAACTCTACAGTCTCCTTGTCCGGACGGCATTTCAGCAAGAAGACCGGAATCCCGGAAAGCATCGTCCCCAGAGTTCTTAAACACATACATCCGTAAATTTATAATCATCAGAAGTTATTCTAATATTGAAACCGGCAACATTAATTGAACAAAAGAAGTGAATCTCCTCTTTTCAAAAAAAATGAACCTGTCTTATGGAACAAATTCGAGTAAGATTATACATTTTAATAACGTTTTTCTATATCCATTTGCCAAAACATTTTAGTGTTTTCCATTTATATTATCATTTCCATTACTCCCTCCATAATGGTTTTCATTATTACTATTATTATTTTTGAGGTCAACAGAGACAGGAACTAGGATTGGGACTGGCGTAGAGGCAATAAAGCTATCCCTCCCTTCCTCCGATCTAAGTTCAAAGTACTCTAAATATGGTTTTACATTTTTACATATACCTTCACAGTTTTTCCCCCTTCTTATTATTTTGGCAACTTGGCTGCCATTTTACAGGCCCTTTAGCTTTGCGTCCCTACTTTTTATCAGGTTCGCCATTGTCAGTAATAAGTTTAAAGAAATTCTAATTTACTTGTTTTAATCATAGATTAGCATTCAATTAATATTTTTTGTTATTGCGTGACTTGTTGCCTATTTGATTCAATACTTACCCTCTTTTTCTTATTTTTTAAAAACCTGTTGGTGTTAAAAAAGTAATTGTATGATTCTAAATATCTTTTATAGTCACGCCGTTTCATTTTGTTTAACACAACTCCTAAGATATTTGCATTAAAATTATTTAATTGTTCTTTTACTCGTTTTATGGCTTTCAAAGTAGTCTTTTTCATTTCTACAACTAATAATGTAGCATCAACTTTAGAAGCTACAATAGCTCCATCAACAACACTGTTTAAGGCAGGAGTATCAAAAAGTATATAGTCATAGTCGTTTCGAACTTTATCCATAAACTCATCAAATCGGACCGAACACAAAAGTCCTATAGCATTTGAATGATCATTACCACTTGGAAGGTAAATCAGATTATGAATGTTCGTTTCACAAAGAGCATTACTAAGATTTATGTTTCCAATAAGATAGTCTGAAAGCCCGTTCAATGAGTTATCATTAAGTCTCTTGGCAGCTGCAGGCTTACGCATATCAGCATCAACCAACAACACTCTCCAACCTGATTTTGCCATAGCTATTGCTAAACTTATAGCAAGGGATGTCTTCCCCTCTGCAGGATTACAACTTGCTAATACAAAAGTTTTATATTTATTTTGATCAGATGAAATGTGCACGCACGCAGTAAGCATTTCATAGGCATCTTGTACAGCCTGGTTTTCATTATTATATACTTTGAACGTCTTTGTTTGCATATATTGCTCCTCCTCAACGAATATCATGCTCGGGTATTAGACCAATGACGCGAATGTTCAATTCTCTTTCAATTTCTTCTGCGGAGCGAACTTTATTGTCAAAATATAAGATTAAATAAATAATTCCAAATCCAAACACTATGCCAATCAGAAATCCAAGAGATATCTTAATAATTTTATAGTCTTCAGTTGGATAATCAGGTACCAACGCTCTATCTAAAACACCAATGTTATCGGTATTTGTTAATTGACGCATTTTCTGAATAAACGCATCTGCAGTAGCATTTGCAACATCAGCAGATATTGTAGGGCTTGAGGATTTTGCTGTTATGGTTAAAATATTTGAATCCTTCTGACTATAAATACTTACCATTGATAAAATTTGATTTTCATGAAGATAAAGCCCCTTTTTTGCAAGATCTTCTGCCACCGAAGATGTCACTAATCGACTAGTTATGATTCCTGAATAAACCTGTACCACTTGCTGTGGTACAGTGATATCTTGAATATTTAACTGCACGTTAGGATCTAATACTTTACTTCTATTCATAATATACAAAGTCGTATCTGCTTGATAAATAGGTTTTTCTGCAGAGGCACTTAGATAACCAGCCCCTGCTCCAATAAAGGCTAACAAAACAATCAACCACCATTTTCGAAGTACGGCAAATAAAATACTTTTGATATCCATATATACATCCTTTCCAACTTACAATATTAAGCTTATATCACGCTATACATTATAACATACATCTTCAAAAAATAAGCAAATTACATTAATATTTCCTGGATATAATTTACTTTATTTATATATACAGTAAACTCCTGCCAAATAAGGATCTATATTGGTTGGAAAAAAATAATGACGTCGAAAAGCAATATATGTTAAACTATTATCAATGATTTCCTGATATTGGAGGATAAGATGAATACAACACAAGACCAGCTTTTACATTTGTTGAAAATAATGGTCCAGAATTCAACACCAAAATCTGAATCATTTAGTAATATCGACAGCAATAAATTGTTTGAATTAGCAAATCAACAAACCGTTAGCCCGATATTATATCCTGTCATACAAAAATATTTTCCAATAATCAATCTTGATCAAGATATAAACGAACGATGGAAAAACATCACGTTTTATATAGTTACAAAGCAATTAATTATGACAAATGAAGTGAATTCCGTTTTCTGTCTTTTCAGAGAAAACTTCATACCAATAATATCTTTAAAAGGTTTATTTCTAAAGCAATTATACCCTCAACCTGAACTTAGAATGATGAGCGATATTGATGTTTTAATTGAAGAAAAAAATATGCATAAGGCCATAGAATTATTAAAAACCTTAAATTATTATCCCAGCCCAGATGATTTAGAAGACCCTAATTACATGCATATTGAAATGAAAAAGAGGGGTTCCTTTTCTGTCGAACTTCATAGAACATTATGGCATCCAACAATAATGAATAAATATGACGCAAGTCTTTGGCTTGAACATATTTGGAAGAATAAACGCGAATTAGAATCAGAAGGTATCAATTATACTGCCTTGGCTTTAGAAGATGAGATAATTAATTTGATTATTCATTTTGCACGTCATCTTATAGATAGTGGTGCCAGTCTTAGGAATCTTTGCGATATTGCTTTGTTCTTAAATCGATATTTAAATCAACTTGATGCAGAATATATTGAAGAAACTCTGACATCCATGAATCTTTTTATCTTCTATCAATATATTTTATCAACGTGTAATATGTTTTTAGGATTATCATTTCCACTTAAACACAATATTGCTGAAGAAAAATTAAATATTCTAATGAATAATATACTAAGTCCGAAAATAATAAGTAACTCTTTGGTAACCAAATCAAAAATCAAGAGTTTTCTTCTCAAAAACTCTTACACAAAGAAGATCATAAAGTTTATTAAAGGATTTAGTACAAAAGCACGCTTCCTTCGAAGTATAGGATTGCGTCTGCATCTTAATTAAAATAAGGTTATCTAATCTATATAAATCCAGTTATTCTTGGGTGTATCCCGAACTCTGGTAAACTCCAACCTGATGGTAAATAAGGCGAATAATATGTGGGAGCAATAGCTTAATGTTACCTTGTCTAAGAGTTTCTATTACACTGTCTCTTATGACGCTTACTATATATTCTGGAAATAGTATGATGTGTACAAGAAAGGATGTCCATTCTTATTGTTCCCGTCTGGATCATACAAGAAGAGACATCCTAGTTTAATTAAATATTTAAACGATATTCGATTTTCTTAAATTTTATCCTACTTGGAATTGTATTATCACATTCTGCAATTCCTTATCACTTAACAACGTGTAATTTGTCCCAATTGGTTGTTTCTTAACTATAGTACTAATAAAATTTGTATCAATGGTTGTTTCTTTTAGGTTGCCACCATTTAAATAAATAGGAGAACAATACTGACTCGTTCCTCCCCCAAGAATATTACCAGTAATTATAATATTCTTGGCTTCTTTATTGTTAAGGTATATATTTCCATCTGTAATGTTATATGTTAAATTGTTTCTAATATAAATGTCTTGCATTTTGCTAATTAACCCTTTTGTATAACCGCTTACCGCTATCCCCCAGTTTTTAATGTTGTAAACGACATTATTATTGATATTCACATTTTCCAACAAACCATTTCTTTCTGTTGCAACTACAATCCCCTGCCTACAGTTAAATACTTTGTTTTGATAGACTTCGATATTGTATTGATGCCGGTTATACGCATCAACATAGATCCCTACTTTGTTCGGGATATCATTGACAATATTGTTATAGATCTTTCCATTTGAACATCCATCTTTAGCATCAATTCCTTCTCCGCCGGCACCGGAAATACTATTCGTGATATTGAAAACATGATTATTCTTGATTTCAAATGTTGCTACGTTGTTTAAGGATATCGCCTCTTGGGTGCTCTTACTCCCTGTACAGGCCTGCTCAACTGAATTGCCGTCTATGGTAATATTACTGGCATGAGTAAATATTATCCCTGCACCTTTTGTATTATAGGTGGAGCAATTCTTAATTATTATATCGTCAGAGCCATTATCATCCGGTGTGGAGCCTATCCCAAACCATCTGGAGTTTTTGACATTCAACCCAGATAAGATGATATAGCTTTGTCGATTGATATTGATTAATGAATTCCAGTCATATCCCCAGTCAATTCCTGTTCCATCTATTGTAACAGCTTCACCCGGATAATTTGTAAATGTGATATATTTGTCTTGACTTCCGGAGGTTTTAAGCACTACTCTCTCGTTGTATACTCCACCTCTGATATATACAGTATCTCCTGCTTTTATTGTATTCGCAGCTTTTTGGATTGTTTTCCATGGACTTGCTTCTGTTCCAGGATCGGTATCATTGCCTTGGGTTGATACGTAGTATATGTTCACAGGAGCTTCTAAAGCAAAAGTTTTTTCGGAATAAAGCATTGTCGAAAAAAGACCAAACAAAATAACAATAACGTAAATCTTAAATCTTTTCACCTATAATCACCCTCACTTCTTTTTGGTAGCTGGCTGCCATTTTACAGGCCCTTTAGCTTTGCGTCCCTGCTTTTCAACAGGTTTGCCTTTATCAGTAAAAGTTCAGATAAACAATTAATTCCTCCCCGAAAACATTTTTTTGACATAAAAAAACTTCCTTTGGTAGCTGGCTGCCATTTTACAGGCCCTTTAGCTTTGCGTCCCTATTTTTCAACAGGTTTGCCTTTGTCAGTAAAAGTTTTTACAAATAAAAAAACTTCTTTTGGTAGCTGGCTGCCATCTTACAGGCCCTTTAGCTTTGCGTCCCTGCTTTTCAACAGGTTTGCCATTTCAGTAAAAGATTTTCGACAATATTTTTTTATACTTAAATACTAGCACTCTAAATAAGATAAGTCAATACTATAACCTGTTAAAACTGCCCTTTATCGTGCTAATTGGTCTCTTTCGATGAGATAACAATCGGCAAATTGGATTCAAAAACTGTATTATTATAGACTACAAGATTATTGGTTAGTTTTATTTCATTAAGATTTCCAGAATTAATAAGTATCGGGATGCTGCTAAGCTTAATACCAAGAATATTATTGTCAATTACTACATTTTGAGCTTCTTTATTACTGAGGTATATATTTCCATATACACTGTTATAAATCGTATTATTATTTATAAAAATATTTTTCATTTCACTGTTATACCCATTATTATAACCACTTACCGACATGCCCCAGTTCTTACAATTGTAAACAGTATTAACATAGATACTTACATTTTCTAAAAAGCCATTTCTTTCCGTAGCAACTACAATTCCTTGCCTACAATTAAACACTTTGTTTCCAAAGACATCGATTTTATATTGATGGCGACTATATGCATCTACGTAAATACCTATTTTATTCGGAATATCATTTACCGTATTGTTATATATTTTCCCATTCGAACATCCATCTTTAGCGTCAATTCCTTCTCCGCCGGCACCGGAAATACTATTCGTGATATTGAAAACATGATTATTCTTGATTTCAAATGTTGCTACGTTGTTTAAGGATATCGCCTCTTGGGTGCTCTTACTCCCTGTACAGG
>Ga0209639_1003144_pt1 | contig 11482 bp, 11 predicted proteins | sample EPASupsiteHSE605_FD_187268 | JGI IMG/M metagenome (GOLD analysis project Ga0209639, IMG submission 187268) | Bioremediated contaminated groundwater from EPA Superfund site, New Mexico - Sample HSE6-05 (SPAdes) (version 2) | ecosystem: Environmental > Aquatic > Deep subsurface > Groundwater >...
GTTGAATTCAATAGAGGGAAGATGAACTACTGAATATTTTCAACCAATTCGAATCCAAAAAGGGGCAAATACTGCAAAGCCTACGAAAATTCGGTGGAAAAATTAAAAGGGGGTCGAAATGTAAATTACAATAGCATCGTTCGATGATTCTATAGCATTCAACAGTGTCTGAATTTTATCTTCTGCTTTCTTACGCTCCGTAATATCCTGAACTGTTCCTCTCATTCGAATAGGGCTATTTTTCTCATCAAAAATAACTTCGCCCTGTGCGTGGATTACGCGATCTTCTCCACCAGTTGAGATAATCCTATGATCAATGCTAAAGGGCTTTCCATTTAAAGATCTTTTAACGGCATTATCCACATAGCCTCGGTCATTGGGGTGTGTGCGACTTAAAATGACATTGTAAGATGAACCAAATTCTCGAGGAGTAAGTCCGAAAATGCGATAAGTTTCATCAGACCAGTACATTTCATCGGTTACAAGATTCCAATCCCAATTTCCAATATGAGCCATTTTTTGAGCTTCAGAGAGTCTTCTCTCATTTTCCACTAATGACATATAAGCTTCTTCAAGTTTAGCTGTGCGTTCTTTAACTTTTTCTTCCAAATTGTTGTATGCTTTTTTAAGGGCTTCTTCTACTTTTTTGAGCTCGGTGATGTCGCGGACGATACCTCCGCCGAAGAGGGGCTTACCATCCTGATCTTTGATAACCTTGAAGCGATCGGCGATCCAGCAGTATTTGCCGTCCTTGCACTTGAACCGGTACTCGATGGTTCCATGGCCTGCATCGAGTGCCTGAGCCCGTTCAGCGGCAACCCGGGGGCGGTCATCGGGGTGAATGCGACCAAGAACTTCATTGATGTTCATCGCACTCACTTCTTGAACAGAGAAGCCGGTAATCTGCTCTACCACAGGGCTCATGTAATCACAGCAATCGGTCTGAAGGTTTCGCCGGTATGCCGCATCGAGTGAGTTCTCAAGGACCGACCGGAACCGCTCATCGCTCTCCCGCAGCGCATTCACCAGGGTATCGCGTTCAGTCAGCGATTGGGCCAGCTTTATATTGCTGTAGCTTAGCTGTGAGAGCATGTTGGCAAACGTCATGAAAAAGGCCATGCCTGTGTCCACAGCCTCCCTGCTCAACCGTGGAACTTTTTCAAGCGCTGCTATGTATTCCTTCTCATTGAAACCGTATTGTCTAGCCTGGGATCGGAAAAGCTCATAGTCCAGAGGCTCGTCTTCAAAAAAGAACTGCCCTGCGTAGATATCGCCAACGTGCTGGCCACCCACTATGATGGGAGTCACTATGTCCCACATATTGTTCTTGCACTTGTACATTTTAAACTCTCCAGGGGCAACGCCCGCAGATAGCTTTATGTTGCTTTCTACGCAGTGCTTACAGGCTCCGGGATGAACCCTGTGGAATTTGGTGCAGATATCCTGCCATCCGACGCCTACCAGAATATTGCCTTTGAGATCGTTCAGGCCCATGGGAATGTGAACAAGCTTATAGAAATCATCCATGAGAGACTGGATTGCCTGAGTATCAATGATCTCGGCAAGCTCCAGGTTAGCCACCTCCTGAGCAGGTAAGGAAATGATGCTCTCCGACTTCAGCCTGACGCGCTCCTCATTCTGGCGCAGTGCATCCTCTGCCCACTCACTCTCGGTGATATCTTTCCGTCCAGAATTTTCTATCCGCTCCCATTTTCCTTCCTTTTTAACCAATGTGAACTGATGACTTGAGACAATGTCTATGGCTTCAGTTACATTGCGCATATCAAGAGAATAAGTGCATAGAGCTATCATATGGTAGTTGCTAATAACAGCACCCACTTTTTTCTCGTAATCAATGAAATCATTCCAATCCTTTTTTTCCAGCCAAAAAGTATTTCCGGTCAACCTCAAACCATCGTAGCCACTGGCCAGGGCTTGGTTGAGCTTTTTAACCCACTCGTTCAGTACTCTCTCTGGATCGAAAATACCCTCTTTTATACAGTGAGTGTAAGGAATAATTTCTATTTGCCCTTTCTCCAGATAAATATCAAGATCAGGAACAGCTTGTCTCAGGGCTTCTTTTGCCTCATCCATTTTCAGAGGTTGTGACGTGATCCAGATGCAAAGCTCGTTATTTTCCAACCCTGCTTTGAAATAGGGGACAAGCATGTCCATTAAATCTTCTTTTGTCTGGTAGAACTGGCAAAAGTGCGTTCCCCAGGGAATATCCCCAATAATATCAATACCAGACTTTCTAAGTTTTTCTGCCATTCCACACTATCTCCAAAGCATCAAAAACAGTTTTGTAAGTTCACACTTAATCGTCTGAGTATTATCAAATTCTGAGACTCCTAAGACTCGAGAACTTTTCAACACTTTTGTTACATTAAGTAGAGCACCTTCTACGATCTGTTTTTCAGGAAAACAGGAAATCTCCTAGTGTCGCGTCAATCTTCAAAGATTTAACGATTCTAAATAGATGCAATCGATTTTATACGACATTTTGCTGTTGACTCGACACTAGTATTTATTAAATTTTATCCACGTTTTTATAAAAATTAATGTATAATATATATTTTGCGCTCGGAATCAATGGATTATAAAACTATTTGCAATGAATACTTAAAGTATTCATTTTTCACAAATAAAGAAGTTTCGAAATGAGAATAAAAATCTACATGTGCTATCAGTTTTCTCTGATTACGTTTATAGCATGATCGGAAGGCATAGTTTTGTGCACATCAACTCTGAAAGAGGTACAGGCAGTTGGGGAGCCTACATCGAATATGAAAATAAGCTCATCCCAAAACCAATTTTATTCTCAAATCATTCCAATTTCAGAACTATTTTCATGATCAGAAACTCAATTGATTATTCAAAATTTGATCTCCAGAAAAGTAATTTTGAGTTTTGGGATAGTTCATATAACAGGGCTTTGTTTTCCGTCGAAATATGGTACGCTTGAACTCAAAAATGATCTGCCTTTTTTGGTAATAAGAGTACAGTTAAAAAAAGCGATGTAAAAAGCAACATAAGAAGCCCGGAAACGCTGTACCCGTCGTATCCCCCAATACAGTCCTTCGAAATTATGCTCTCCCTAGCATATTGGTCGAAGAAAAGATCAGCGACCCCAGGCGATTCTTTTATGTGTAGATCCCGCTTACTCTCCGATCTTACTTCCCAACTCCAGATATAACATTATACCATTAATATATTAAATTAATTATATCAAAAATTGTTTTCAGGCAAATAATACTTCCAAGTCAAAAATTTCAAAGCAAGTATAGAGTTTTATTAAATATGAACCTCTCAGATTTCATTTTTCTGTATTGCTAAACCATATGCTGAATTTCGTCCCTTCATCTCTATTAAGTTCTACACAGCCATCAATCTGTTCAACAAGAATATTTACTAGCTGGAGTCCGAGGGAATCCATATCTGGAAACTCTATTTCTTCGGGGATGCCTATTCCGTTATCTGCTACTGTGAGTATGTAATGGAAATCATTTTTTGCGGTAAAAGTTTCAGTTTTACAAAGGCTTATATAAATTTCGCCTGCTTTTCTATTGGGAAAAGCATGCTTCAGGGAATTTGAGATCAGTTCGTTTATAATAATGCCAAGAGGTATTGCGATATCCATACCAAGATAAACCTGCTCAACGTCCAGCTTCAAGCTGGTACCATTATTTCCAAGATTATATGAACAGAAAAGATCTGCAGTCAGCTTCTGAAGATAAGCTGCAAAATTGAGTGTATCGATTTTATCTCCTTTGTAGAGTTCTTCGTGAATCAAAGCCATTGAAGCTACACGATTTTGGCTCTCCCTGAAAGATTCAAGTATTTTTGCATCACTGAACTTTTCAGCTTCAAGGCTGAGAAGAGACGAGATTACCTGCAGGTTATTCTTGATTCTATGGTGAATTTCTTTTATATGGGCTTCCTGTATTTTTTCCAGAGCTACTTCTGCTTCCTTTCTTTTGGTTATATCTCTGTAAATGACCGATACCGCAGTCAGCTTTCCATGAATCTCAAAAACCGGAGAAAGAGTTATTGAGACATTTATTGCCGTACCGTCTTTTCTTAATCTTAAAGTCTCATATTGCTGTATCATTTCTCCCTGTTTAACCAGTTCAGCTAATTTTTTTGTTTCTTCAGCTATTATGGATGGCTCTAAGATAGATATGGGCTTTCCAATAATTTCCTCCGCTGAGTAACCATAGATTTGCTCTGCTCCTTTATTCCAGCTTGTAATAATACCATCAAGGGACTCAGTTATAATAGCATCATTTGATGATTCCACGATATTCGCTAATCTTCGAATGTTCTCTTCTGCTTTTTCACGCTCTGTAATATCCTGAACTGTCCCCTTTGCTCGAATAGGGATATTTTCTTCATTATAAATGACTTCTGATTGTATATGGATTGTGCGTACCTCCCCATTAGCCAAGACAATCCTATGATTAATGCCACGGGGCTTTCCATTAATAGCTCTCATATAGGCATTATTGACGTAGTCTCGATCGTCGGGGTGTACATAATTTAAATATTCATTGGAAGTTGGTGCTAATTCTCGAGGACTACGTCCAAATATACGATAAAGTTCATCAGACCAATATGCTTTATCAGCTAAGATATCTCGCTCCCAATTTCCAATGTGGGCCATCTTTTGGGCTTCAGCAAGACCTTTTTCACTTTCTTTCAACGAATTATAAGCTTTTTCAAGATCTACTGTACGTTCTTTAACTAAGTTCTCTAAATTGTCGAGTGTTTCTTTCAGCTTAGCTTCCGTTTCTTTTCTCTTGGTAATATCTGTAAGCATTTTCATAGAGCCTATAAACTTGCCATTCTTATCAAAGAGAGATTTGGCACTTATAAGCGTCCATAAGGGCGAGCCATCTTTACGTATTAATTTAAATTCATAGCTCTCATCGATACCTTGCTTTCTCTTTTCCATATGCTTTTTAACGGCTGCCTTATTTTCCTTATAGGTAAAGTCCCACCCAGATCTGCCAATCATTTCTCCCTGAGTGTATCCTAGCATCTCAGCCATTTTGTTATTAACATAAGTAGTTCTGGCTTCAGAATCACCTATCCATATACCTTCGATAGCTGTTTCCACAATATTGCGGTATTTTTCCTCATTTTCTTGCAGCTCTTTCTCCATCTGTTTGCGCTCGGTAATATCTCTAATAATCGCCGCAAGCTTCCCTTTCTCAGGGCTGAACGCGTAAATATCGAGATATTTGTCCAGCACTTGGCTAAACATCTCAAAATGCGCTGACTGGCCTGAGAGCGCCACTTCGCAGAGCTTTTCTACCCCTATGGGGCTCGCGTTGGGAAATACTTCCAGAATAGACTTGCCTAATATCTGCTCCCTCCTTACACCCATAATGAACTCATAAGCAGGATTTATCTCAAGATAACGGTAGTCATACGGCTTACCATCCTTATTACATATCATTTCTGCAAGGTAGAAACCCTCGGTCATGTTTGTGAAAAGCATCCGGTAATGCTCCTCACTTTTCTGCAGAGCTTCTTCCGCCTTTTTACGCTCTGTGATATCTCTGATGATAATAACCGTCTTCACAATACGGTTACTATCTTTGAAGAATGAACTCGTTATCTCGCCTGTAAAGATCGTACCGTCTTTCCGCCTATGATTGAGCTCTCCCTTGAACCTGCCGGTCCTTGCTCTTTCCTCTAGCATAGACTTGAGCCTTGGATCGGATGTATCTACAGTCCCATTTCTTCCAGCCCGAATAATCTCCTCCTCTGTCATCCTAAACATCTGGCAGGCGGCTGGATTGGCTGCATGAATAGTTCCGTCGGGCGATGTGATAAAAATAGCATCTATACTGTTATCGAATATTGCCTTATACCGCTCCTCGCTCTCCTGTAGCGCCTGCTCAGTTCGTTTGCACTCAGTAATACTTTTCCTGCCGGAGTTTTCTATCTGCTCCCATTTTCCTTCTCTCTTAATCAAAGAGAATTGATGATTTGCGACAATGTCCATTATATCGATTGCACTGCACATATCTTGGGAATAAGTGCAAAGAGCTATTATTGGGTATTTGCCTATGACAGAATCCATTCTTTTTTCATAATTAATGAAATCATTCCGGCTTTCTTTTTCCAGCCAGTAAATACTCTCAATCAACCTTAAACCATTATAACCACTGGCCAATGACTTATTTACTCTTTCAATTAAGCCATTTAAAGCTCTCTGTGAATCGAAAATACCATCTTTTATATACCAATCAGCGTAAGAAATAATTTCAATTTGCCCTTTTTCCAGATAATTATCAAGATTGGGAACTGATTTCCTCAGAGCTTCTTTTGCTTCCTTCACGTTTAGAAGTTCTGATGTAACCCACACACAAAACTCATTATTTTCCAATCCTGCTTTGAAATAAGGGACAGGTATATCTGACAAATCCTCTTTCGTCTGATAAAACTGGCAGAAATGCGTTCCCCAGGGCACATTCCCAATAACATCAATACCAGAATTTCTGAGTTTCGTTTTCATTCTACACTGTCTCCAAAGCAGCAAAAACAATTTTGTAAGTTCATACTTAATCGTCTGTGAGTATTATCAATTCTGAGACTCCTAAGACTCGAGAAATTTTCAAGATTTTTGTTACACTACGTAAGGCATCTCTGATCTCTTTACAGGTAAACAGGAAATCTCCTAGTATCTATTAAATCTTATATATGTTTTTATAAAAAATGCATATATTAATTTTTGTGCTCCGAATCAATGGATTATAAAGCTATTTGCAATGAATACTCAAGGTACTCCTTTCTCACAAATAAAGAAGTTTCGAAATGAGAATATATCCACATGTGCTGTTAGTTTTCTCTGATTACGTAAAGCATAGTAAAAAAGCGCCGTAAGAAGAAGCCCAAGGGCACTGCCTTCACTCACCGTATCTTTTAATACAGTCCTTCGAAATTATGCTCCCCCAAGCATTTATTGAGAGAGTTTTCACTATTTACTTCAAGATAAAGTTTCTTTACCAGATAATCAAGAATGATAAAGGTGTTTCATACTGCTGAAACCTCCATATCCCTGCACAGAAGTTCTGCCTGCTTGAGGATATTTTCAGTGGCGAGTTTCTGCATGTCCGGGGGGTAGCCGTACTTTTTTAACAGCCGTTTTACACTGACTTTTATCTTTGCCTGGATATTTTTCCGGAGGTCCAGTCAACACCTGCGTTTTGCCTGATGATTTTTACAAGTTCTGCAGTCATGAGCCTCAGTGTCTCGTTGCCCAAGACATCCGCAGCGCTTTCGTTATCTGCAAGCGCATCGTAAAATGCGATCTCCTTTTCGCTGAGGCCAGTTTCTTCGCCTCTTTTGTCGGCTTCGCTTATCTTTTTTGCCAGGTCGAGGAGTTCTTCGATGACCTGAACGGTATCAATGCCCCTGTTTTTGTATTCATTGATCGCCCGCTCAAGCATTTCGGCAAAAGATTTGCCCTGAATAAGGTTTCTGCGGACCGTATCTTGATTTCGTCGCACAGCAGTTTTTTCAGGACTTCATATGCAAGGTTCTTTTGCGGCAGGTCTCTACGTCAGTGAGGAAATCCTCTGTAAAGGCAAGAGATGTTAAGGGACCCGAATCCGAAAAAACCGTATATGCTACAGCCCATTTTCCCATCTCATCAATGTAAGTTATACGCGGATCTTCAATACCATATATCTCTTCAGGATAGTTTATGGGGTCCGAGGTAAAGGTTGGTTCGCTGTCAATTTCCCAGCCGTCAATTCCGTTCCGACTTCTAGCTACTGTTAAGTGAGAAAAACCTCGATGGTCTTCGACACGCACCAGTAATAAAGTTATACCATCAACTATAGTTACTGCAGGGTTAAATACTGAGTTAGCCTGATACGGCCAATCTTCAACAGTAAGTATAGGATTTTTCTTCCACCTTTGGAATAGCTCTCCATGGTCTTTCCATATCATATTTTACTCCTTTAATCTACATTTTTTTGATATTAATGAAGAGATCTGGATGAACAATACTGAATTTTCGGATAGAAAGCCTCTGGATTTCAAAAATAGAACTTCTTGAATTCAGATTGGATATCTGGAGTCTTCAAAAGCCGGATTTTCAATAGAGACTTACAGGCCTATGGCTTTATTTGTTTTCTCAATTGACTTTGTGCCATCACTTTCCAGCTCCATCATAGCCCTGATAGCATCAACATTTTCGGGAACTACAATGGATTCCTGGTGAATAGCCTGGAAGAAATAGAACTCCTTCTCGTGCACTGTTATGGATTCAGGCCAGATACAGTTCTCCCACATATCGTTCCTGGGACGTCGTATATCCCTGGCAAATTCCATAATTTCGGCTGTTGAAGAAATCCCCTGCCCTACGAAACGGATTCTGGACTGAGAACCGAAAATATTCATAATATCTTCTGCAGTGCAATCGGTATCGACTTCCATGTTCACGGTGTGTATGTGCATTAAGGTTGTAGGAACTTTCAAAGCTGCAGTTGTGATATTGATCTGCGGAATCACACTTTTTACATCAGGCCCGTGGTGAGACGGAAGTTTAATTGGATCAGGTACTATTGCATTAATCGGCCCTTTCTTTGCGTCATTGGGGTCTGTTGCTCTTCTTGCAAGGATTGCCCTTACCTTTTTTACCCCTAATTCCCTGTCTATCGGAGTAATAACCCTGCAAAGCCCTGTAGTATTGCAGGAAACAACCCTTACCAGGTCGCGGCCCAGAGCCCCTTCATAATTGCTGACCGCATTAAAGGAAAAACCTGCAAGCGAGTGACTCTCTCCACCCTGCCAGATTGCCTTTATCCCTGCTTTTTCGTATAAAGATTTATTTTCTTCCCCAACTCCCCCTGGAGTACAGTCCACAACAAGGTCAGCCTTCTCTACCATTTCTTCAACAGTCCCGGCTGCCGGCATCCCCTCTTTCTCAAAAGCTCCAATATTTTCAGCAGGAGCATATATGTCATATCCTAGCTGATGAGCCACTGCAGCTTCATAGTTCGGCTTTGTCTTGGAAATTCCGATAACTTCCATATCGTCCTGAGCCCGTACCGCGTCTGCAACTCTTTTTCCTATGGTTCCGTAACCGTTTACTGCAATCTTTGCTTTAACCATTTGTTATCCTGTCCTGTTTAATTTATTTTATCCTAAAACTTACGCACTTTATCAAGGTAAGCTGGGTTTGCAAGATCAGAACCCCAGAATACGTAGATGTGGACTGCATGGTTTGCTACATAATTCGGAGCCTGTTGAATGTTTCTTTTTTAACTTTTCAAGTAAGCCGTCATCACTCATTCCATTTCCCCCATAATCGCAAATAATTTTATATATAATTCTATATAAAATGGAGCCTAATATTAAAAAACTATCGCAATTCCCATTAACTTGCTTCGTAAGCAACTTTCTCAAGCATAAATTGAGGCAAAAATTCATAATTTTAAACTGAATGAATATAATAATCGTGCTAATACAAATTTAGGACTTACGCACTTGATGAACAAAAGAAATCACGGGCAGATCTGTCATAGATATTGTGATTTAGCTAATTTGGGTCTCATGCTACGGGTTTCTCTATTCGACTGTGTAAGTCCTAATAAAAAAGATGAGAATTGCGATAACTGGCTCGATTGAGGAGGTTGTTTCTTGAATTTTCATTACAAGATTTTGTATATAAAGAAGAGTTACCCGATTCAATAGCCTTTCATGACGAACTATTATATAATCTAAGAGATAATAATATACTATCTGTACATGCGGAAAGAAGTTGCGTGACCTGCCTTTCCGAATTTGTCATTCGTGGGGAGTTTGGCAATGGTAAAAGGAAAAGACAGCAAGAGTTGAAAAATCTGGATTTCTGCCGTTAATCGGTCTTTTGGAGGCTTGCAGGTCAAACCTGCGCACATGGGTATAGTATACGGAAAATATTACTTTTCCATGAAGTTGAGCTTTCAAGAAGAATCCCGGAGGATTTAAAAGCTGCTAAGCTTCCGAGAAGGGATATTGAGCAGTATAAAATGGAGGAGTGGTAAAAGATGTTATTCATGGACATTAGTAACTGGAACCCTTCGAACCGCGATGGGATTCTTGAACACTTTAAGAAGCTGGAGGTTCCGAAAGGAATCGATATCATTAACCAGTGGGTTGACCTTTCCGGAAACCGCATTTATATCCTTTACGAAGCAGAAAGCGCCGAGGCGTATGGAGCTTTCAACCTTCCCTGGTCGGATATCTGTATAATTGACAGCGTGCCAGTTATGGAAGCTTTCGAATTCATGCAGCTTCTGCCGAAGTATAAAAAGTAAATTTCGAAGTTTATTGATATGGTTTTACAGAAAAGACAGAGCGATAAGCTGTACCTCAACTGGCTCATCGAAAATCTGTATTTAAATCTATATTTTATATTTTTCAAACGCGAAGGTTCTAAGATTATCAAAGGGGGGAAAATTTGTGAAGTTAGATGTAAAAGCATTTACTCTGGCCAGTGGCATTGTATCGGGTACAAGCAGCCTGGTAGTAGTTCTCTTCGCAGTGTTAACTGGGCGGGGGCTTCAATTTATGGAGATAATTGCGGCCTTCCATCCAGGATATACGCCTACCGTACTGGGTGCGGTGATTAGCGCTATTTGGATGTTGATTTACGGTTTAATTGTGGGCGCGTTGTTTGCTTATATCTACAACTATTTCGCAAAGGAATAAAAATCAGCTAAGATCAGCTAGCAATTTAATTGGCAGGGTGGCACGTTAGCAGAGCCTATCTCTATTGAAAGTTTTTTACATTTTTTGTAGGGGGGTTAGCAATTGAAAAAAGCTGTGGTCAAGGTTGATTGGCTCCTTCATCCAGCAGATGCACTGGCAGTTGAAAAGCATCTCCATATGCATCCGGGCATCAAACGTATTGAGGTCAGCCCTGTGAGCGGAGTGGCTATCGTAGAGTACGATGAAAATCTCATCACTGTAGAGAAAATTCAGCGTATAGTGGCTGAATGCGGTTATCACTGCCGGGTCTTCAGGCCTCAGGACATTGGAGGAGAGCATGAAACCTGATCATGGAAAGGGCGCTCATGAGGAACACGGCGCTCCAGGAAATGATACGTCTCAATCCATGCAAGGAGGAGACGAGGGAATGCATGGCGATATAGAATCCATGGCCGAGGATATGTACCGCAGATTGTTGGTTTCAATCCCCTTGACGCTGCTCATCCTGCCTTACTCCATGCTAGTGCGAGAGCTGACCGGAATAGAGATGCCCGTTCCCTTTGGACTGGATCCTAACGTCTTCATGTTTCTGTTGGCCACGCCCGTCGTTTTCTACGGCGGATGGATGTTCTACGTGGACGCGGTGCGACGAGAAGTTATGCTATGGATTGCGGAACAACCCGCCATTCTATCCATTCAGAATGTCCCTATTCTGAAGTGCATTTCTGGCAACGGATCTGTGCTAAGCTCAGAAGACAATGAGGTGTAA
>Ga0209639_1003145_pt1 | contig 11479 bp, 9 predicted proteins | sample EPASupsiteHSE605_FD_187268 | JGI IMG/M metagenome (GOLD analysis project Ga0209639, IMG submission 187268) | Bioremediated contaminated groundwater from EPA Superfund site, New Mexico - Sample HSE6-05 (SPAdes) (version 2) | ecosystem: Environmental > Aquatic > Deep subsurface > Groundwater >...
AAGAGGGAAGACGATGTCTGAGCATAAGTTGGTTATGGAGATGATATTTAATGGCAAAGCATGAACTACCCGCGCTTCCTTATGACTACAACGCCCTTGAGCCTTACTACGATGAACAGACTGTACGTCTGCACCATGATGCCCACCACAAGGCCTACGTGGATGGTCTCAACAATGCCGAAGCCAAGCTGGCGGAAGCCAGGGACAAGAGTGATTTTTCTCTCATTAAGCACTGGGAAAGAGAACTGGCTTTCCATGGAGCGGGGCACCTCCTGCACACGCACTTTTGGCATAACATGAAGCCAAACGGGGGCGGTCCGGCGAACGGAAAAGTAGCTGAGCTGATTGAAAAACATTTTGGGAGCTTCGAAGCGTTTAAAAAGCAATTTTCGGCGGCAGCTGTTGCTGTTGAGGGCTCAGGCTGGGCGGTATTATGCTGTAACCCTGCCTTTGAGCAGTTGGTCATCTTGACGGCGGAAAAACACCAGAACCTGACCCAGTGGGGTGTGGTACCTTTGCTGACGTTAGACGTTTGGGAACATGCTTACTACCTGAAATACCAGAACAAAAGGGCCGCCTGGGTTGAGGCCTGGTGGAATCTGGTTAACTGGGACGATGTAAACACAATAGTTGAGGCAATGCTTGCGTAAATATCTCTCTGTAAGTTTTTTTGAAGAAATTTTGCCCGACTGAATAACTTGCCGGCTCAACGGTTATAATAGTAAAGAATTATGCGAGAGAATTGTAAATATTATCTTGCATTTTGACGGACATGGTGTATAATTGGATTATTGGCCTCATAAGAGGTAAATGTAGGAGGTAAGGTAAAAGCATGATTGGAAAAGTCAAATGGTTTAATCCGGACAAGGGCTTTGGGTTTATTGAAACAGAAGAGGGCAGGGATGTATTTGTACATTTCTCCTCCATCCAAACTGAAGGTTTCAAAACCCTAGACGAAGGTCAAAGCGTAGAGTTTGACATTGTTCAAGGCAACCGTGGCCCTCAGGCCTCAAATGTTGTTAAATTATAGTATAAAAGGTTTCTTTTATATGTAATTCAAACAAGCAAAAGCAGCCGTTTTTAACGGCTGCTTTTGCTTGTTGTTTGGGAAATTTATGCGTTTTTAAGGTAGGTATCTCTGCACAAAATCCACTATGGTGATATTATCCAATCTAATGAATTGACCCTCGTCATAAAACATGTTTTATCCGGCGCTATAAATACATCTGTGTTTTCATAGGCCTCTTTTAGTAATTCCTCACTATCGTACAGGTGCTGGTTGTATCTCTTGAAATTTTCCAGCACATGGGGGGGAAGTTATTTATGCTGTGTTTCCACAAATTGGTAAGGTTTTTATTAATATAAATTCCATTTTCGCGAAAACTAATAACGGAATCGGGGTAATTGCCAAGATAAGCATAAGGGGCGTTAATTAACTGCTGTCCCTTGACTTCGATAAAGCCTTCCAGCCCGTGCCACAACGCCAGTCGGTTACCGTGCTTAGCGGCACATGAAGGGAGGTGCAAGTCGCTTCTTCCAGGCGGTGACATTTTGCAGCCAGACATTTTATGATAAATGCAGACATGATAACCTCTCGGCGGACGTAATTCTCATTGCACGTGCTTTTCTACGGGAAAAGGGATAATCCTCTTGCATGGTTGGCAAATATCCTGAATAAGATTGTTTTCCTATCCTGATTAATTTTAGGTATGTCTGCGTATAATACAATGAAAGGGGGTGACAGAGAGGATGAAGGCAACAGGAATCGTTCGCCGCATTGATGATTTGGGCAGGGTAGTGATACCGAAGGAAATTAGGCGGACTATGAGGATCAGGGAAGGGGATCCCCTCGAAATATTCACCGATAGAGAAGGGGAAGTTATCCTAAAGAAGTATTCGCCGATTGGTGAGCTGGGCGAATTTGCTACTGAATATGCAGATTCACTTAATGAAGCACTGGGGCACATATCTTGTATTGCTGATAAGGATACAATCATTGCTGTCGCGGGGGCGCCTAAGAAGCAGTTGATGAACAAACAGGTGAGCACTGATGTCGAAAAAGTAATGACTGAAAGAAAAATGGTAGTGTTTAATGAACCTTGCTTTCTAACCGTTGATGAGGATGTCAGTTACAGTTCGGCTGTGTTGGCGCCGATTATTACCGAAGGTGATACAGTGGGTGTGGTAATTCTCGCCGCCAAAGAACCAGGTGTAGCGCTGGGGAACCTTGAAACCAAGCTGGCTGAAACAGCCGCCGGGTTTTTGGCAAAGCAAATGGAATCATAAGAAAAAAAGGAAAAGCCCCAGACAGGGGCTTTTTTCTATATAGTTGAAACCATGATAATGTTTTTCATATTGGAGCAAATTCCCACAGTAATTTATCTGAGCTTGAGCCAGTTGTATATCGGCTCCCAGACCAACTCTTCAGCGTTATCCGCCCAAATCAGGTCGGCATGTCCGTAGTCTAGCATTTCTGCTCCTGCCGGAGCCAGGTTTACGACCTGCACGGTTACATCACTGCTTCCCAGAAGAGTGGTGGTATAGACTCCATGTTCCCCCATCCCTCCGGCCGCACCAACGTAAAGCACAGGGAGCTTGATGTCACCCAGGTGATCGTCATAGGGTACTTCAACAGCGCCACTGTTGATTGCTTCTCCGTCGATAATTTCCCCCAGACTTTGAAAACTCGGGCTGGCAGTGGCGATTCCTAGGATCTTGTCCAGCTGTGATACGTACTGGAGGCCCGCCGGCAACCCGTTCTCGTCAAAAGTGCCTGCCAGGTAGTGGTAGAAGGGGGTGATTGGCTGCAGAGGCTGGTAGGTGGCGTAGGTCGCAGTCAGTGCAAACAAGGCCGCCTGCTTGTTAGTAAACCCCGGAATTACCGGGGATATTCCATCTGGCTCGGAAGCGGCCAGCCAGGCCAGACCCTTCAAATTCTGCCCGTCATTGTTGACGTAGGCGCCGGTGTCGCACAGGGCTTTATAGGCCTGGTAACGCTCCAGGGCAGCCTGAGCCAGTTGACTGTCTGCCGGAGAAAACTTATAGACCATGTCCATGGGGATAATCCCTTTGAGATCACGGGCAGGCTCCGGTAGTTGTGATTCATTATTGGCATAGGCATATAGGAACTGGGCGCCCCGGCTATGGCCAAGCATGAAAATTTTACCATGACCGCTTCCGGTCAGTTCTCTGGTTGTTCTGGCAAACTTCACCGCTAGCTTGATGTCCCTAACGTGCAGTTTGGTGTCCCAATTTTTCATAAAATTGAAGTCGGTTGCAGTATCGGGTACAAATGTCCATCGCAGGTCTATTCCCCAGACATCAACGCCCTTTTGCGCTAAAAAGGCGCTCAGGGAGTCCGAAGCCGGCTGCCCCGGTGTTGTTGCGAAGGTAGTGTCAAAATTACAGGAATCACCATGTATCATCATGACTGCTTTTTCTGCCTCTATGGGGACCCAAGGGGATTCTTCCTTTACGATTCTGCGAATGCCGATCTTATCATATTGACCTTTCCCAACTTTAATAACCATACTGTACTCGTAGATATTGTCGCTGATCTGACTTCTGGTAACGGTATCCAGACTGCAGCTGTTGTCTGCTTCCTTCGCAGCCAAGCTGATTGCCTGGGTTATGATAGCTTCTGCAGGTGTTTTACCGTCCGTTGTTGCAGCCTGCGCTGAAACCAGGCCGAGGGCTAAAGTCAGGATAAAAACAAGTACCATGATCATGAATGTTTTTCTTAACACGTTCATACCCCCCTTTTTATTGATTTCGGCGAAAAATATGCAAAACCTCCCATTTGTATAATAATATATAAGACAAGTTTCTACATATATTGACCTCTTTTTACACATCCTTTGAATTCTGTTCTCTAACCTTTTTTAATTCTCCAAGTATTATTTTGTACTCGACGTTCAGGCTTTCGATACCTTCTTGTTTTGAGGTGCACAACCTCCCGATTACTTCATTTAGACGGTTTTCCAGCTGCAGTATCCGTTCTTGTTCAGGTTTTTGCTGTTTTATTAAATCCATATGCTTAAGGTAATCGCTGTAATTCCCTGCATACTGGACCGCCTTTCCCTTTTGCAGGACGATGACCTGATCGGCAATTTCATCAATAAACTTCCGGTCATGGGATACAAACAGGATGGCGCCCCGGTATTCCTTCATCACCTTTTCCAAAGCTTCCAGAGAATACATGTCCAGGTAATTGGTTGGCTCATCCACTACAATAACGTTATACCCACTGACAAAGATTTTGGCGAGCGCTGCCTTTACTCGTTCCCCTCCACTCAATGCCTTAACTTTTTTGTGGACATATTCATTTCTGAACAGTAATTGCGCCAGCATCAACCGTACATCGTGCTGGGGAAAAACACTATCCATGATTACATTTTCAAGAATCGTTTTATCTTCATCCAGAATGCCAAGATCCTGGCGGAAATAGCCGATGCGCGCCCCTTGCGCCAGGTTGATCCCTTTTTCTCCCGTCGCAATCATTTGCAGCAGGGTAGTTTTTCCGCTGCCGTTGTTCCCGACCAGGGCAACTTTTTTTACGGAAGGCACCTCAAAACAGATTTTATCAAACAGCAACTTATCACCAAAAGATTTGCTGACTTCTTGCCCGGTAATGGCTGCCTGACAGTATAGCTGGCTATGTTCTTGCAAATACATGTTGATTTTGACTGGTTTAGGCGGTTTTTCCTTTTCCTCAAATTGCTCGATTCTCTTTTCTATGGCCGCTGCCGCTTTATCCACCTTGGCCATTTTTTTGCCTGTTTCTCGCTTGTGAAGCCGGGCTTCCGAGTTGCCCATGCGGGAAGGAGTTTTCTTCATCGCTGCAGACTTTTGCTTTCTCTCTGTTATGGCTGCTGTCAGCCGGTTTTTCTCCCTGACATATTGTTCGTAATCAAACTGGCGCCTCTCAATTTCAGCTTCTTTCTGCAGCTTATAATCACTATAATTACCGGTATACTCGGTCACTTTCCCATTTTCAATTTCGAGTATTTTGGAGCACAGCGCGTCCATCAGAGCCCGGTCGTGGGAAACTAACACCAGGGCTCCGTCGAACATTTTTAGCTGTTCTTCCAGCAGTCGGATTCCTTCCAGATCAAGGTTGCAGGTGGGTTCGTCTGCGAAAAGGACGGAACAGCTGGCACTGAGCCCCTGGGCAATTTTTAAACGGGTCTTTTCTCCTCCACTCATAGTTTCCCATTCGCTATCAGGAACGCGAAACTTTTTACCCATAATTCGGTCCAAGGTACAGTCAGTGGGATCCTCCAATTGAGTGATATAGGCGTGCTCCCCGTAACGTCGTACTGTACCTTCACCGGGAAACTCCTTACCGGTTAAAACATTTAAGAGTGTCGTTTTTCCACAACCATTGATGCCGACAACACCAATCCGGTCATTTGGGTAGATTTTTAAACTGTCAATACTGAAAACCAGATGGTCTCCATATTGTTTTTTAATTTTATTTGCTTCTAAAATAAGCACAAAAAAACCTCCCTTTTGTCCAGAGAGGATGGTCTATGCATGACGAATTCTATGCATTAATAAAGCACAAAAATTGATGCATTTATTCGCCCGAAGGGCATACCAATCCTGCTCAGAAACATTCACAAGTGAATGAGCTTGTCACAGTGACAGCAGGATTAGAAGCGCATCAAAGTTCTCCTTTGTAAAATGAAATTTTATCTTCAGGAAATTATACCTATCTATTTGGAAAAAGTCAACAAGCCTTTAAGCAAAAAAATGGTGTTAAGGTGGTTTGGGTCAGTGGGGGATATAGGATTGCACAGTCAAATTAGATAAATTCTACCCGCTTAGCTTGTATGTTAATTTGATATTATTCGTATATAATGTATGAAGTAAATGGAGGGTTTAAATGATTTCAAAATATAGAGTAGTGCATATTCTCGTTTTTAATTTCTAATCCTATTTTGGAAATAAGTGGAATAGAAAAGTTAACGAAGCCTATACTTCACAAACATGCCCTGTTTGTGGCCGGAAAAAGAAAGTCACCGGCAGAATATATAAGTGTCACTGTGGCTACGCCTCACATCGTGATATCCACGGTGCAAAGAACATACTTACCAAAGAGAAATATGGTAAATTTCAAGACTTTGAAGTAAACAAAGTCAAGTATCTACGGATTGCCTAAAGCAAAAAGTAGTAGAAGCCCTGAACCGGGCCAAAGTTGTCAAAGGGAAGCCAAGCTAAAACTGATGTCCTTCGTAGGCAAGTATTTTCCTAACGGGAGATACGTTCAGAATTAGTAAGGTTTTGCTCTTTGAAGCCCCCATCTTCTATAAGTGGGGGAGGTTCACTATTCCTTTATTTATCTTTTGAAACATATCATAAAATGGAGTTTACTAAATTAATATGCACATAGAGTACAGGGTAACAAACGATAATAATAATCAAAAGGTTTCACAGATTCTCAGGAATCATCTGAAGTTTTCCCGTGGTGAAGTACGAAGGATTAAAACTTGTGACGGACTTATGGTAAACGATCAAACAGTTCGTTTGAATTCGCTGGTAAAAGAAGGCGATTTAATACGGGTGGATTTTCAGGAGGATGAGGATCAGCCGGTAATACCCCAGGATATGCCATTAAATATTCTCTTTGAGGATGACCATATCCTGGTAGTGAACAAACCATGCAATATGCTAATGCACCCGCTTTCCTATCATATTCTGAACACCCTGGCCAACGGCGTTATTTACCATTGGCAGCAACAAGGATATAACAGTAAATTCAGATCGGTCGGCCGGTTGGATAAAGATACTTCTGGCGTTATCTTAATCGCCAAAAGCAGTTACATTTGTCATCAAATTACCGATCAAATGAAAAACGGCATGTGCCGGAAGGAATACCTGGCAGTGGTACATAACGAAATAACTATGGATTCTGGAATAATTGATTCCCCTATCGGTCGACTCGATGATGGCTCCCTGATCTTTGGTGTAACACCTCAGGGTAAAGAAGCGATCACTCATTTTACCGTAATAGAGCGTTTCGCCAGTGGCACTCTGGTCAAATTGCGGATAGAAACAGGACGTACCCACCAAATAAGAGTTCATATGAGACATTTGGGCCATCCCTTAATGGGAGATGAGCTATACGGGGGTAGTTTAGATCTGATACATCGTCAGGCTTTACATAGTTGGCATCTTGAGTTTAACCATCCGGTCACAAAGGAACACGTGAAACTGGAGTCCCCTCTGCCAGCCGATATGACAGCTTTGATTCATAAGTTAACAAAACGATTATTCTAAAAACATAGGTAAGAGCGGAATATGTTAAAATATATTAGATAATACTTGGTACCGGGCGGTTAGGAATTTTTCAGCTGGTTCATTAGCAAAGGGTGGTATCTATATTTTTAAACCAGGAGTTGGGTTTCATTATAACGTAAGCAATTTGGAGCGAACTTTGGCATTTTATACTGAAAAGCTTGGTTTCAAAGTGCTTTATTTTGATACGGACAAGGGGCAGGCGACGGTGACTACAAACACCAAAGTTGCTTTATCGGTTTCGCCGAGGCCCAATCAATTGTCCCTTCCTCGACATGCGCCACTTTTGAAGTAGAGAACATTGAGCAAGCGGTTCAGATCCTACAACAAAAGGCGTCGAGTTTAAAGGTGACGTCTTTGAGGTTCCAAGTACGGTCAAACCGGCCACGTTTAGTGACCCAGATGGATATAAGCTGATGCTTTCGGAAATAATCGGCTGTGAATCGAAAGATAATTAAGTATAATTGATAGTTTTCCATTATCCAAATGAAAATAAGGGGAACCAGATATTGTACAAGGAGCACGAATATTCAGTACCATTCCCTGATGAGAGTCGCCGCGATTTGCGAGCTGACTGCGAAAGCTGTTTCGGTTTATGCTGTGTCGCACTGTACTTTTCAGCTTCGGAAGGCTTCCCAAGCGACAAAGACGCAGGTCAGCCTTGCCTCAACCTGCAACCAGACTTTCACTGTTGTGTTCACAAAAGCCTCAGGGAACGGGGCTTTAAAGGGTGCACTGCTTTTGACTGCTTTGGAGCGGGGCAAAAGGTGGCCCAAGTTACCTATGGTGGACATGACTGGCGGCAAGTTCCAGAATCTGCGAAGCAAATGTATGAAGTTTACCAGATTATGCGGCAAATCCATGAAATGCTGTGGTATCTGACGGAAGCGCTGACGCTGCAACCGGCTTGTCAGATCCATGGTGAGCTCAGCTCTATGCTCAATGAAACTGAACGCCTCACTCACCTCAGCCCCGACTCTCTAAGAAAACTGGACGTGTCAGTACACCGGGCAGCAGTTAATACTTTACTCCTTAAGACCAGTGAACTTGTGCGAGCCGAAGCTCGTCGCGGGCAGAAGGCTCATTCTGGGCGACAGAAGACCTTCGGTCGAGGAGCCGACCTTATTGCTGCCGATCTCAGAAGATTTGACCTTAGAGGAGCCAACTTGAGAGGCGCCTACCTTATTGCTGCTGACCTTAGAGGAACTGACCTGCGTGGGACTGATTTCATCGGTGCTGATTTCCGGGATGCTGACCTCAGAGGCGCCGACCTTACCAAGAGTATCTTTCTCACCCAGGCACAACTCAACGCAGCGAACGGGGATGCTAGTACAAAGTTACCCTTGTCACTAACCCGCCCAACGCACTGGTAAGGCTGAAGAATCAATGAGTTATTATACTTCTTTGTTTGAACAGTGAGAAATAACAGATATTTCTCACTATGGGCCAGATGAAGATGGCAAAGAGGATACTGTACGTAACGCTACATTTTCTCTAAAAGGACAAGAGTTTGTGTGATTGATAGTGCTGTTAAGCATGACTTCACATTTACTCCTTCCGTATCATTATTTGTAACATGTGACACATAAGATGAGATTAAGCGACTATTTGAGGAATTATCTCAAGGTGGCGGAGTCTTAATGCCATTGGAAGTTTATCCGTTTAGTAGAAAGTTCTGTTGGGTTGTAGATAAGTTTGGATTATCATGGCAACCCAACCTCGAAAACTAATTAGGCCATGTCTGCAGAAAAATTTTGGTATACCATGATATGGTTTTTTAACCAAAAGGTTTACTGGTGGTTAATGCACAGTCCCTTAAAGTTGGCTGAAGTCCCTGGAAACCTTTGTTAATATTTTGTAAGGTATTTTTGGGATAATAACCTTAAGCTCTTTGCTTTACTGGCTCATCTGAGCATTTTCCATAAGTGTCATAGCCGGTGATATCAGCATATATTGAGTAAGCTAAATAGTTATTGGAGGCCGTTAGCTAAGGAGGATATACTGTGCTTGGTGTTTTTTGCAAAAAAAAACAACCGACTTATGTGGTTGACATTACAAATCCCACATGGCAGTCGATATTAGGGAACTATTTCATTAGTCAGACGGATGAGTTAACTTTCGGTGGCGCATACAATGCCTGGGGAGGTTTAATAAACCCAACTGGTTCTCAGGTAAATATGTTTTTTGATATTTTCACCATAACAAATTTCTCGGGGCAGCCCTTTACAGCCGAGATTTGGATTAACCCCTTCCTGCCCGGGAAAGGCACAATCTCCTCGTATACACACCCTGCAAATCTTACTATTACTCCACCTCCCAAACCGAAGGTAATGTTAATTTACGACAGCCAAGTTTTGGTGTCTCCTAAAGATGGGGTAAATGTTTTTGACAGAATAGTACCCCAAAATTCTACGTTAATTAGTGACTCAAGTAAGGGTGGGATAATCATTCCCCCCGGAGGTTCTTTTGTTATATTTCTAAGGTCTCCCGGGCCTCTAAACATTACTGGAAGAGTCGTTTTAACCTGGTGGGAAGAAAAAATTCGTAAAAAAAATTTTCTTTTATTTAAAAAACGGCAATTGAGGTGAGGGGATGAACTTGGCATTATTTGAACATCTGAAGCAGCCTCTTGAAGTCATAGATATTACATACTCTGTACAGCAAACTTTCTTAGGTAATTATTTTTTCGGTCAAACGGACCTTTTGACTTTTGGTGGCGGATATAATGCCTGGGGGGGGTTAATTAACCCCGTTGGCTCCGGAGTAGATATGTTTTGGAATGTATATACCATTTCAAATTTTTCTTCCCGCCCCTTTACGATAGAAGCGTGGCTAAACAGTACCCCTCCCGGAAAGGGAATAGTATCAATAAATGTTGCTTCTGCAAATCAGGCAATAATTCCACTGCCGCGACCTATAGTAGAATTGCAATATGCAGATTGTGGATTACAATCTCCAACTGACGGAATTTATTCATTTCTAAGAAGGGTTGAACCGAATTCGACCCTTACAAGACACGATTTTCAGGGCTTGATTATAATTCCCCCCGGCGGTTCGGCTATTCTATTTCTAAGGTCGCCTGGGCAGGAAACGCTCCGGTCCAGAATCGCCTTTGGCTGGTGGGAGCAAAAAAGAAGTTGACGGCTATTATGGGAATGTTGTTATCATGTACCGGGAACAAAAGATTATAAGCATTATACCAAGCATAAATTTAAAAACCTATTACTGGTCCTTTTTGTAATAATTATGCAATACTCAGTTCATATTTTTGTAAGTCATTTTTGGGATAATAACCTCAAACTAATTTGGAGGTTATTTTTTATGGCCAACAGGCTCGCTAATGAAAAAAGCCCTTACCTTCTCCAGCATGCCAACAACCCGGTGAACTGGTACCCCTGGGGAGAAGAGGCCTTTGACAAAGCAAAAAGGGAGGATAAGCCCGTATTCCTCAGTATAGGCTACTCCACCTGTCATTGGTGTCATGTAATGGAAAGAGAATCCTTTGAGGATGAAGAGGTTGCTGCTCTCCTTAACAATTGGTTTGTTGCTATTAAGGTGGATCGGGAGGAGAGGCCTGATATTGATCATATCTATATGACGGTCTGCCAGGCTATGACCGGGCATGGCGGGTGGCCGCTGACGGTCTTGCTGACCCCTGAGAGGAAGCCTTTTTTTGCGGGTACCTACTACCCCAAAAAGGCCAGCCGGGGGATGCTTGGGTTGTTGGATATTCTTACCCAGATAGCTGAAAGCTGGGAGAAGCAGCGTGATAAGGTGATTAAAGCCGGGGAAGAGGTGGTTGGAGCGATTCAGCCACACTTTGGTGCTGCCTCGGAAGATGAGCTTAATATTGGGACCCTGGACAGGGCTTTTAAAGAGCTGAGGGGCATATTTGACCCTCAGTACGGTGGCTTTGGCAGAGCGCCGAAGTTTCCCACGCCGCATACGCTCACCTTCCTCCTGCGCTACTGGAAGCGGAGCGGGGAGAAACAGGCCCTTGCCATGGTGGAAAAAACGCTGGAGGCCATGTACCAGGGGGGTATGTACGACCATATCGGATATGGTTTCTCGCGTTATTCGACCGACGAAAAGTGGCTGGTCCCGCATTTTGAAAAGATGCTCTACGATAATGCGCTGCTGGCCATAGCATATATTGAAGCCTACCAGGTTACCGGCAAGG
>Ga0209639_1003147_pt1 | contig 11478 bp, 8 predicted proteins | sample EPASupsiteHSE605_FD_187268 | JGI IMG/M metagenome (GOLD analysis project Ga0209639, IMG submission 187268) | Bioremediated contaminated groundwater from EPA Superfund site, New Mexico - Sample HSE6-05 (SPAdes) (version 2) | ecosystem: Environmental > Aquatic > Deep subsurface > Groundwater >...
ACGGCATACAAGGGACGGATCGGGATCAAGTACAGAGGTAACTCCTCTTTTACCAACTCGGATAAAAAACCTTATTCCTTCAGACCCGAAAACGAAAGCGGGAAGAAACAGGAAGTTGCTCTGTTAGGAATGGGAGCCGACAGCGACTGGTGCCTGCTTGCTCCCTATTCCGATAAAAGTCTGATCCGGGATATGCTTACCTTCAAACTGGCCAAGCCCTATTTTGAATATGTGCCCGACGGAGTGCATTGCGAAGTCGTTCTGGACGGCACCTATTACGGTGTCTATATTTTAAGTGAGCGGGTACGGCAAGGCGCTAACCGGCTGAATATACCCAAACCCGGAAATACGGGCGACGAACTTACCGGTGGTTATCATGTGGAAGTAGACCGCGACGACGAGGTGGTCTATACTTCAAACTACAACCCCCAATATTCGTGGGGAGCATCCATGATAAACAAAAAAATCTCATTTCAATATAAGTACCCGGAGTTTGGAGATCTTACCAACGAACAGAAAGTTTACCTGCACGGACAGATTAATAAATTCGAAAACTCCCTGGCTGCATCCAACTATCAGGACAAACAGGAGGGTTACCGCAAGTACCTGGATGTAACCTCATTTATAGATTACATGCTTTCGACCGAGTTTGCCCGCAATGTGGATGGATACCGGTTAAGCACCAACTTATATAAACACCGCGACAGTGTAGACCCCCGATTCAAAATGTCGTTATGGGATTTTAATCTGGGTTTTGGGAATGCCAACTACAACGATGGATGGAACCCCCAAAGCTGGGCCTACAATACAAACGATGTAAATCCTTCCGAAGCACAATTGATTCCATTCTGGTGGTACCGGCTGTTGAGTGATCCGGATTATGTAAAGGAGATGAAAGACAGGTGGACTATGTACCGCAGCACAAACTACTCCAATGCAAACATCATGCATGTGGTAGACTCACTCACCAATAACCTGAACAAGGAGAATGCTCAGTACCGTAATTCTCTTGCCTGGCCCCGCTGGAACGTTTGGGTATGGCCCAACAAATATGTAGCCAGCTCGTATAACGATGAAATTAACTACATGAAAGATTGGATTACGAAACGTCTTGCCTTTATGGACGGTACGCTTTACACGTCGGCAGAACTACCGCAGACTCCAACCGTAAAGATTTCGCCCAATCCGGTAAGAAAAGGGGAGATACTACATATAAACGGAGCACAACTTAAATCGGTCCGTTTAATTTCATTTTCGGGCGCACTAATCAAGCAAGGAGATCCTTCGCAAAACAACCTGTCCATGCAAGGCGTACTACCCGGCAGCTATCTGTTGGTTCTGGAAACCACACAAGGATGGATAACAGAAAAGATACTGGTAAGGAACTAAACTTATCCTTTTTTTTCGTCTATCGGTAAGCGGGCAAATGATCCGGGAAATTCACGGTTAATAAAGTCGATCATCTTTTCGCGCACATCCACTTTAAGATCCCAGTTTCTGGAAGAATCTGCACTGCTTACCAATATTCGAAGCACCTTGTACCATTCCTTGCTGTCCGTAACCTGTATATTGCATACACGTTTGTCCCAGTTTGGGTTCTCGATCAATATCTCGCGGAGCTTTTGCCTCAGAGGATCTACCGGCAGATCGTAGGAGACAAATAAGAAAACTGTGCCTAATATATCGGAGGTAGCGCGTGTCCAGTTCTGAAACGGTTTGGTAAGGAAGTAGTCGATCGGAACCACCAATCTCCTTTCGTCCCAAATCTTTACGACTACATACGTAATGGTAATTTCCTCTACACGCCCCCACTCGCCCTCAACAATCACCACATCATCCAGTCTGAGGGGTTGCGTAAGGGCTATCTGCAAGCCGGATAATATCTGTCCTACACTACGTTGGGCAGCCAATCCCACAATCACACCAATCACCCCAGCCGAAGCAAGCAGACTTACACCAATGTTTCTTAAGGCTTCGAAGGTCATCAGACTGATGGAAATAAACACCACCACAATTACAGCAATCAGAATTCCTTCAAACATCTTTAGCTGAGTTAGCCGTTTACGCGCCTCCAGGTTGTTTGGATCTTCAATATTTAATTTGTTCTGAAGATAGAATGACAACGACTTTACCACTTTGATAGTAAACCATCCCAAGGATGCAATCAACAATATACGGCTGATATCTGTTAGCACTTCGAAATAGTTTTCGGCAGGCATAAACAACTGATTATAAATACTAAGCAAGATAGAGAAGAGAATCCAAAGCACAGGAGCTCTTAAAAAACTAATAATAACATCGTTCAATGGCTTGTTAGTTTTTACCACATGCCGTTTCAACCTCTTCTCAATAAAATTATATATGAAATAAATCGCAATAAAAGACAGAATGAAAAACAAGATGACAAAAGGAATCCGCCATACACTATCGTTGGAAATTAATTGTTTCAGTTGGTCCATAGGTTATGATTTTTATTAATAAAACGAATCCGAATCTATTACGGATTTACGATTTCCCGGCATTATACGCCGCCCGGTACTCGTTAGGTGCAACCCCGATTCTCTGTTTAAAGAATCTTGTAAAATGTTGTGGGTACTTAAACCCCAGGTCATAAGCAATTTCGCTTATGGACTTGTTTGTATCCATCATTCGTAGCTTTGCTACTTCTATAACTTTGGAATGAACATACTCCTGAGCAGAAACTCCGGTCTCCTTTTTAATCAAATCGCCAAAATAGTTGGCTGATAAATTGAGCTCCTCAGCACACCAGGCTACAGACGGCAAACCAATGTTCTGGGGTTTATCCGACAAGAAATAATGATTTAAAACCCTCTCGAATCTTTCCAGAATGCCCTTGTTACTATTATCCCTCGTTATAAACTGCCGATCGTAAAACCGGATACAGTAATTGAGAAACAGTTCGAGATTGGATACAATTAATTGCTTGCTATGTTTATCGATCGGGTGCTGTAATTCATACTCAATTTTTGAAAAACAATCTAATATGATCTTCTTTTCCTGTTCCGATAAATGGAGCGCTTCATTAACGGCATAGGAGAAAAAATGATAGTCATGGATATGTTTGCCCAGCGATGTACCCGCAATTAAATCCGGATGAAACACCAAAGCTGTACCCTGCGGCTGATAAAACTCATCCTTGTTCTGACCGATTACTTGTCCCGGTGCCAGGAAAATCAACGTGCCCTCCTCGTAATCGTAATTGCTTAAGCCATACCGCAAATCGCCGCATTTAACTTTCTTGAAGAAAATTGTATAAAATGCATACCGGAACTTTTGGAATTTCCTGGGAGCAGCCTTGTCCAGATTAACAACGCTGATCAACGGATGTAAAGTTTCCTGATCATTAAAAGCATTATACTCTTTAATTGTATTGAAGTTGAGAATAGTATCCATAGCGATTTCATTTATTATTACAGCAAAATTAAGAAATTAAATCCTTATCTTACAGGAGTTTCCTCAAAACAGCGATTTTGGTAGGTAATCAGTAATTCATATAACAAAACACTGATTTACAGTTGCTATATTTGCAAATGTATAAAAAATATCAGGAAGTAAAACCACAAACAAGTAGAACGATATAAATAATCATCCAATATGAAGAGAACAATTTATAAATCCTTTGTCGTGTTGCTATCAATGGTTAGTCTTACACCATTCCTTTCTGCACAATCCCTCAAAAAACAAAAACCTTTGGTAATTGAGCAGCAAGGAAGTTTCGCCGTGGGAGGAACCGTGATTACTAACCCCGGCACATTCGATCCGTATAAACCAACTCCGGAAGGACAAACCTTTCATGGCGATCATGCCTATGTTTTCTACCAGATTCCGGTCAATGCAAAGAAATATCCGCTGATAATGTGGCATGGTATAGGTCAATTCTCGAAAACCTGGGAGACTACTCCCGATGGCAGAGAGGGATTTCAGAATATTTTCTTACGCCGGGGTTTTGGGGTTTATGTGATTGATCAGCCTCGCAGAGGAAATGCCGGCAGAAGTACGGCACCTGCTACCATCAATCCCGTTGCCGACGAACAGCATTGGTTTGGTGTATTTCGTGTAGGTATCTGGCCTAATTATTATGACAATGTTCAATTTGCACGCGATTCTGAAACACTGAATCAATATTTCCGTGCAATGACGCCAAGTATCGGACCGATCGATCTGAATGTAACCACCGATGCAGCTTCCGAACTACTTAACAAAACCGGTCCGGCTATTCTTGTCACCCATTCCCATTCGGGTGGGATGGGTTGGATTACAGCTATTAAAAATAAAAATGTAAAGGCCATCGTATCCTACGAGCCAGGCAGTGGATTTGTTTTCCCGGAAGGCGAAGTACCTCAACCGGTTGAGAGTTCGTCAGGAGCCCTTCAGGCAACGTCTGTTCCACTGGACGATTTCAAATCACTCACAAAGATTCCTATCATTATTTATTACGGAGATAATATTCCGGAAACACTTTCGCCCAACGCTGCAGCCGATGGCTGGCGGGCCCGACTAATCATGGCGAGGCTTTGGAGGGATGTTGTAAATAAATACGGCGGAGATGTAACCGTTGTACACCTTCCGGAAATAGGTATTAAAGGTAATACACATTTTCCTTTCTCAGATCTGAATAACATTGAGATAGCCGACTTAATGTCGGAATGGCTGAAAGATAAAAAACTGGACTAACTGGTTTTAAGCATATAAACTCCAGTAAAAACAGGACTATCTTTCAATGCATTTTCCGTTCGTTAAACAAAGAAAAAAACAATTGACATGAAAAAAATAGCAACAATCTTTGCAATCATTATCTGTACATCCCTGCAAGCTCAGGTCGCAGATAGGACTGATCCGGATACAAACCCCATTGTTCAGACAAAATCGGGAACCATCCGTGGGACAAAAGATGGGAATGTTACTAGCTTTAAAGGCATTCCGTATGCAGCTCCTCCTGTAGGAGCATTCCGTTGGCGACCGCCTCAACCAGCTCCAATATGGGAAGGAGTCCTAGATGCTAGTAAATATGGGGCAAATTGTGCGCAAGCCGGCTGGCCCCGGGGTTCCGGTTCTATTGCGAAGGGTTCATCAGAAGATTGTCTGTATCTAAACATCTGGCAACCATCCGATAGTAAACAAGATGCTCAGTTGCCGGTTATGGTCTGGATACATGGTGGAGGTTTCGTAGGCGGAAGTGGTTCCGATGCTACAGTTTCAGGCGAAAAATTTGCCAGGCAAGGTGTAATTCTGATAACTTTCAACTATCGGTTAGGACGACTGGGGCATTTTGCTTTTCCGGCATTAAATGAAGAACACCCCGAAGAGCTTAAAGGAAGCTATGCTTATATGGACCAAATAGCAGCCCTCCAATGGGTACAGGATAATATTAAGTCCTTTGGTGGCAACCCTAACAATGTTACTATATTTGGTGAATCAGCAGGAGGTGTTTCGGTTCACTCTCTCCTTACAATCCCCCGGGCAAAAGGTCTGTTTCAAAAAGCAATTATCGAATCCGGAGGTGGACGCGATGGAGTACTTACAGGAAGACCTATCAGTAAAGAAAATGCAGATCCTTTCTATCCTGTTTCTGCCGAAACAATCGGAAAAAATTTTGCTCGTAAACATGGAATAGATAATACAGACGCAGCTGCTCTCGCCAAGCTTCGTTCCTTAAGTGTTGAAGAGATTGTAGACGGAGGTATTGAAATTCATGAAGGTCTGCCCATATACGCCGGTCCAATTCTGGACGGTAAATTGGTAACCGAAACTGCTCAAAGTGCATACGAAGAAGGACGGCAAGCACAGGTTCCACTTCTTATTGGGTCAAATAGTGCAGAAGTACCTGCAGGCTTTATCGATGCTAAATCAAAAGAAGAACTTTTCGACCTGTTCGGAGAACATAAAAATGAAGCAATCGCAACATACGATCCCGAAGGAACCATTGATTTTGCTAAACTGCTCACATTGGTTACCACAGACAAGGTATGGGGTGAACCTGCCAGATTCACAGCAAAAGCCTTTGAAGCCAAAGGTTTGCCTGTATACATTTATCTTTTCTCGTACGTTCCGGCTTCTGTGCAAGACCGTATGCCGCATGGCGCTCCCCATGGATCGGAGATTGCCTATGTGTTTAATAATCTGAAAAGTCGCTGGGGCGTTGATACAGTTACATCCAAAGATCAGGAAGTTGCCAAAATAATGAATACCTACTGGGTAAACTTTGCAAAAAATGGCGATCCCAATGGTTCGGGTCTGCCCCAATGGCCAAGCTATAATTCAAGGAAGGATGAGATTATTGAATTCCAGCGTGATGGATCCACTGTAAACACTCCCTACCCTACTAAAGCAAGATTAGATGTGATTGAGAAGTTTGTTCAAAACAATTCAACTGATCGTATGGCCTTACAGCCCAAAGATCAAAGTATCATCGCTATTTCGGCGCTTACCGCAAAAGGCGATTTAGTGAATTTAAAGTCTGCTATAAATAAAGGTCTTGAAAGCGGACTAACGATCAATGAAATTAAAGAGGCAATTGTACATCTGTATGCTTATTGCGGATTTCCACGAAGCATAAGAGGTTTGCAGACATTCATGGAGGTGATTGACGAGCGGAAGGAGAAAGGACTTATAGATGAAACCGGACCAGACATTTCTCCTATTAATAATGAAGCAAGCAAATATGACCGAGGCAAACAAATCCTGGCCGAGCTTACAAAGATGCCGCAAGATGGAAAGCCTGCAGGCTATGCGGCATTTGCACCGGTAATTGAGGTATTCCTCAAGGAACATTTATTTGCTGATATATTTGAAAGAGATATCTTAACCTATGCGCAACGGGAATTGGTAACCGTATCCGTTATCAGTGCGATAGGCGGAGCAGAACCTATGCTTCGCAGCCATTTGAATATTTGTCTGAATGTAGGATTATCTCCCCAACAATTAAAAGAGTTTGTAGATATCATACAATGTACCCTGGGCGATAAGGAGGGCCATGATGCCCGGGCCGTTTTGAACGAAGTACTGAAAGCAAAGAATTTAAACTGATAAATATATTAAAATTAGAAACGAATGAGACTTACAATTAAATTAAGCACATTGCTACTTATTATTATGATTACTGTAAATACCAGTGCTCAAGAAGCAGCATGCACAAGGCTAGACCAAACGCTTCTATTTCCGAAGGGAGAAAAAATAAAGAATAGTAATTTTACCGGCACAGCCTATCTGCAGATGTTAGTTGAAGCAGACAGCCAGAATAACAATTCCATAGGAAATGTAACCTTCGAACCTGGTGCCCGTACCAGATGGCATATTCACCCGGCCGGACAGATACTGTTGGTTACAGATGGTGTAGGATATGTTCAGGAAAAAGGGAAACCTAAAAGGGTGGTTCGTAAAGGAGATGTTGTTGTATTTCCTCCCAATGTTTCACATTGGCATGGAGCCAGTGCCGATTCTGCCTTCGTACAGATTGCCATTACCGGAAGGGAAAAAGGAGAAACAATCTGGCAAGAGATTGTAACCGACGAAGAATATCGTCAATAGTGCTTATGTACTATCTCTTTGCCTACATACTTCTATTTCTTTCATAACGAAGCACTATTCGTTTGTCATATGGATAACTTGCGTTTAACAATTGTGTAACTTGCATTCAACATATGACAAACGCAAGTTACACAATTGTTGAACGAATAAGTGTTCGTTATGAAAAAATTAAAGTCTCGCTATGTAAGAAATAGTTTATCCTATACTTGAGGACTGTTTATTACGTAAAAAACACTCTGCTAATAAAAGCTTATTGCAAAGTATCTCTACAAGAATGAATTTAAATCAATTGTATTAAAATAACCTATTAAAAAGAATCAGTATGAAAACAACCGTTATTGGACTTATTTTATTTATTGCCGGCATGCAGTTATCCTTTGCCCAAACCTCGGCATCAGACGAAGAAATCATTAAACTTTCCAAAGACAAATGGGAATGGATGGCCGAAAAAAATGTGGATACGTTAAGCAAACTCTTTCATGAGAAGGCCGTTTTTGTACATATGGGAGGAGCTTGGGGAACCGAAAGGGAAATCGAAGTAATCAAAAGTGGGGGAATCTGGTACAAAAAAGCAGATATCCACGAAGTTTCGGTAAACATAGTAGACAATACCGCCATTCTTTTAAATAGAATCGATTTATTGGCTGTGGTTGGCGGCAATGAAGTAACGAACCCCTTTATGGTTACAGAGGTGTATGTTAAACAAGGCGATAGCTGGAAGCTGACCGCTTTATCATTCACAAGACTGCTCACTCCTCAAAGACCACAATAATCATCCAAAGCGATGAAAAGGTGAAGGATAATTCAAAAAGTGAAACATAAAGTGAAGGGTGTTCGGTTGAGAGTGAAGGATATCAACCAATCATTATTGGAGAGAATATTAACCATTGTCCGAAGGGGTACTTGAATACTTAAATATAGCATGCTTGGAATAAACTGTAATAATGGTAGTTAAAACTGTAATTCGGTTAACACTTAGCCTGTTATAAATAAGACCTTTGTAATATTAAAGTTTTTTTCAGGACTACACTTAAACAAAATGAAATGGAAACTATTAGATCGAATAAAATGAATCGTCGAACAATCTTAAAAGAAGCAGGACTTGCCCTAGCAGGAAGCGCCTTATTTCCGTTCGTTTCTTTTGCAAAATCAACGGTTGATATCAGCAGCAATAAAGCAAAACAACAAGTATCTTCTCTTAGCAAGCGTAAATTGGGTGCTTCGCTTGAAGTCTCAAGTGTTGGGCTCGGCGTTCAGAATATGAGCAGAACTTATCAAACAACAATTCCTTCCCGAAAGGAGATGCACAAGATTATCCATACAGCTTTTGATAATGGTATAACATTTTTCGATGCTGCAGAAGCTTATGGTCCTCATGAAGTGGAACGGATACTTGGCGAGGGTATCGCTCCCTTCCGCGATAAAATTGTAGTTGCAACAAAATTCGGATGGAATATAGACCAAGAAACAGGAAGGTGGTTAGGGGGAACCAATAGTCGCCCCGAACATATCAAAAAAGTTGTGGAAGGGATGTTGAAACGTCTGCGCACTGATCGGATCGATCTGTTGTATCAACATCGCGTAGATCCGAATGTTCCGATTGAAGATGTAGTTGGCGAAATCAAAAATCTTATTCGTGAAGGAAAAGTCCTGCACTACGGTCTTTCGGAGCCAGGGATACAAACAGTAAGACGTGCACACGCAATCCACCCAATAACAGCTATTCAAAACGAATATTCCCTTTTGTGGCGTGGCCCGGAAAAGACAATTCTGCCGCTTTGCGAAGAACTTGGAATCGGATTTGTCTGCTGGAGTCCACTGGGAGTAGGTTTCCTTACTGGTGCTATTGATTCTAATACCAGATTTGCACAAGGCGATATTCGTGGCATAGAATCTCGATTTTCGCCGGAGAACCTACCAAAAAACCTGGCGTTGGTGGATTTAGTAAAAAAATGGGCAGATCAAAAACAAGCAACTCCGGCACAGATTTCTTTGGCTTGGCTCATGGCAAAAAAGCCTTGGATTGTACCTATCCCCGGCTCAACTCAAATGGCACACATGTTGGACAATACTGGGTCATGTAATGTAAAATTTACAGCAGAAGAGTTAGTTGCTTTTAACCAACAATTAGATAGTATTGAGATTGTTGGCGAAAGACTTCCTGCAGAGGTATTGAAGCTTTCGGGAGTTGAATCACCAGAAAAGAAATAAGTAATGAAAAATAGGAAAAAAACTATTCTACAAATCACCTTATGCATGTTTATGTTTATAAATGTGGCGATGGCGCAAAAAAACAACTACTTAACAATAAAAGAGCAGGGTAGCTTTGCTGTTGGAGGAACAGTCGCTACAAAACCTGGAAGTTTTGATGTTAACAATGCTCTGGACTCACAGGGACAAACTTTTCATGGAGATCACCTGTATGCATTTTATCAGGTTCCGTTAAAAGCGCGTAAAATACCTTTAGTATTTCTGCATGGTGCAGGGCAATCAAAAAAAACATGGGAATCAACTCCCGATGGCAGAGAGGGATTTCAGAATATATTCCTGCGCAGAAAGTATTCTGTTTATCTGCTTGATCAGCCAAGACGTGGAGAGGCAGGTAGAAGTATGGTTGAAACAACCATCAAGCCCACTGCTGATGAGCAATTTTGGTTCACTCAATTTAGGTTAGGAATCTATCCTGATTATTTCCCGAATGTTCAATTTCCTAAAGATGAGGCTTCACTCGAACAGTTTTACAGGCAAATGACCCCAAATACTGGTTCATTTGATACAAAAGTAATTACTGAAGCTATTTCACTGTTATTTGACAAAATTGGCGAAGGCATATTAGTCACCCATTCGCAAGGAGGGGGACCGGGCTGGCTTACTGCAATAAAGAATGATAAAGTAAAAGCCATAGTTGCGTACGAACCTTACAGTGGATTTGTGTTTCCTGAAGGAGAGCTTCCTTTGCCTATCAAATCAAACGGTCTTTTTGGCGAACTAAAAGGGGTGGAAATTCCTTTATCCGACTTTAACAAACTAACCAAAATACCAATTGTGATTTATTATGGCGATAATATCGCCGATAAACCAACCGAAGTTTGGAATAAAGATCATTGGCGCTCGGGACTTGAAATGGCCAGACTCTGGGCAGCAACGATTAACCGGCATGGTGGAGATGCAACCGTGATACACCTTCCAGAAATAGGTATTAAGGGCAATACCCATTTCCCCTTTTCTGACCTTAATAATATTGAGGTAGCAGATGAATTATCAAAATGGCTGAAACAAAAGGGACTGGATAAGTAATATTGGTAGGAATCACCGTAATTTATATACCAACTATGTGCTTTATAATTTCGAACTTTGCATTAACAAGTTCATTATTAATAGAATAAACATGACAGATATATAATTACTGTATAAAATGTAATAATCAAAATGCAATATTTAAAAGTTGAAAAATGAAAAAATTGACCTCTATTATCGCAATAGCAGCTTCAATTGCTGCTGTAGATGGGATAAATGCACAATCTACCGAGAAGCATACACAAAATCCCTGGACTTTGGTATATGACGGTGCTATAACCAAAAATGAACCCGGAAAAGTTAATATCCATCCGGTAACTTATAAACTGAACGGGATTGATATCGCAGCGAATGTGTACACGCCGGCAAACTACGATGCTTCCGGAAAATACCCTGCCATTGTGGTAGCTCATCCTAACGGAGGTATCAAAGAGCAAACAGCCGGACTATACGCTCAGCGTTTAGCGGAGGCCGGATATATTACGATGGCGGCAGACGCTTCTTATCAGGGTGCAAGTGGCGGAGAGCCCCGGCATACAGATAATCCGGCATACCGTACAGAAGATATTCGTGGTATGGCAGATTTTATCACAAAATATGCCGGTGTCGATGCGAATCGTTTGGGAGTTCTGG
>Ga0209639_1003148_pt1 | contig 11478 bp, 4 predicted proteins | sample EPASupsiteHSE605_FD_187268 | JGI IMG/M metagenome (GOLD analysis project Ga0209639, IMG submission 187268) | Bioremediated contaminated groundwater from EPA Superfund site, New Mexico - Sample HSE6-05 (SPAdes) (version 2) | ecosystem: Environmental > Aquatic > Deep subsurface > Groundwater >...
CTTTTTCGTAAAAATTACTGATTTTCGTGATTGTACGCTCAAACTTGTCTAACGTGACCACTCTACCATGATCATCTCTCTTAAATTTCACACCCGTAGCTAGTAAATCAAACACAACCGCTTCATTCCTCAATATTTTCTCATACATACACATTGCGTTACCTCCAAAATTCTCTTTACACACAGGACAACATCTCACCCCATCTTTATATTTCTTTATCTCGAATTCCTTCTTATCTTTACTCCTATGTCCTACTTCACATCTATACTTCAAAGCTGCCACACTCACTCCCTTCATCCTCATCATATAACGAACACCCTCTAGACCCTTTCTCTTCACCGCGCAGCAATACATTTTCTTACCACAATAGATACTCTCACAAGAATATTGATCTTCTTTACCCCATTCCGCAAAATCAGAGTGAAATTGTCCTAACACTGCCTTACTTTCATCCATTTCTATCAATTTCCTCCCAAACCTCTCTTCAAACTTACTACACAATAAATTGACCTTATCATACTCCATATGCATTGAATCAGTATCCTGGTAATATATCTTTATTCCATTATCTTGAGCACAAACCATTACCTCACTCATAATTCTCTTTGCCATACTTAGAATATGTGATCCTATAATACAATTATTATAATGACTTTCTATCTCCTTCGTTACATTGAATTGAATTATCTTACTATCACCTACTTGCTGTAAACTATTGATTTTAATTGCGTTCTTTGCCATATATTTCCTTGCTTGACAATTTACTATCGCCTCATTATATGTATTTAACCCATTTGTTCCTTTTTGATATACTTTTCCACGTAGAAGATCTCCTAAATTATGTGAATATAAGAATTTCTTGAATACTAACTCTCTATCATGCGGTTTTTCGATCATTTTACCATAAATTGAGTTCATAATTAATTTTATACAGTTTTGTAGTTTGTTATCCATAGCTTTTAATCTCTTTCTCTCATTGAATAATAAATTGATGAATTTACTTAGACAATAATCTCTTGTACACATAAATCGTCCTTTACCACATCCGTCATACCAATATCCGTGTAAAACTTCGCATGTTATTTCTTGAAAATTAATTAGATCTTCGAAATATATATTGTCTACAACCATTCTAATAGGTGAAATTAAATTTCCATCTTCATCTTCATCAAATGTGTCAATATTTAAATTTGTACCGTCTTTTTCATTTTTATAACATACTAATGGAAAATCTAATTTCTTCCCAATTCTAGTTATTTCAATTTCAATCATAAATGCTGCAATATGTCTGTCTTCCTTCTTAACTTCTTGTCCCTCTTCAAATAAATGATTCATTAAATATTTTGTACTTAATGCATAACTCGGAATGATGCTTGGTAATCCTGTAGTAAGATATAATCTATTCATAGCAGCTGGATATAGTGAATACGCATCTAAATCAACTGTATCTTTCATAACGTGATATTTTTGATTTTTGTTAGTCATACACCTTCCTCCGTAAATACCTCTTTGCATGAATCCTCTTACCACTCCACATACTTTATATACTTTTCTATTATCAAATAATTTTTGTTTAATCACTTCAGATGCTAACGATGATATGCTAATGAAATTATCTGTATCTAAATTAAATAATTTTATAAAATTCTTTCTATTTTGCTCAAATCCTAACGATAATATTTTCACATCCTGTTCACAATAAAATTTGAAATATTTGTACATATTGAACGTATTTTCATCAACTTTACACCCCTTAATCACTTTAATATTTTCTAAAAATTGATTCTTCTTTTTGCTATTAATATAAAATGCTAATGTATCGTAATCAACTGTTATATAACATAAATCGTCGTAATTTTCGAATAAATCATTTGCATAAGTTTCCCTGATTTTATCCATATACTTTCTAATCTCTATCACTCCCCTCTCAATTTCTTCTGCATCAAGTCTCTTGATCACGTCCTTATAAATTTTATCAGAAAATCGACTTTCTATATCACATAATTTTACGTATCCCTCCTTTTCTACCTGATTAAATATTCCGTTCATATCCAATATTTTATCCTCAATTAACATATCTGTTAAATCTCGAATATCGAAATTATGAATATCAAAACCTTCATAACAAGCTAGTTCATCAATTTTATCATATATTTTCACAATTTTCTTAGATCCGATAAATCTGCATGCCTCGTTTATTTTTCCTACTGTTTTTTCACTAAATTTTCTCAAGGTTTTCTCATTATAATATTTATATGGATATACCTCCTTTTGTATCACAAATCCCTTACCATATGCTTTTTCTCCGAACATACTTGGAAAATTACTAAGTTTACTCGCAATCATTGCCATTGAATCTCTGAATAATAATGTTTTATTATGATAAATAACTTCCAATTCATACATTAGCGATCCTTTTACAATACAACGTTTAATATCCAGTTCACTGTCTTCATTAATCTTCGCATTTTTCTCTGTAGATTTTGTTCCGCCTTTTAAGATTCCATCAGGTAATTCTGATAAAATAATTCTTCCATCATAACCAAGATTATGTGCATATACTAAACTTTTATCAGGTAATCGTTCTAAAATTTGTGTAACAACATCTTTTCCAATGAATGTTTCAATTTCTTTTTCATCTCTTTGTACCATACATGCTCCATAACTCCTGTGTACATCATTTGCAAAACATTCAAAATCGACATAAAATATATTTTTATCATTTATTTTCTCATTTAGTTTGATATTATTGCAATTTAAATCCGTATCATTCAAATCCTTAATTTGTTCAAGTTGTTTGATATAATGTTCACGTAATTGAATAGATTTTTCAATTTTTTTCATTTTTATATATGCTTTATCTCCCAATTCTGATTTCCCAGTTTTCCTATTGAATTTCTTTTGTTTGTTCTTAAGTTTCTCAAATTCTGCGTCATCTTTCTTCTGTTTTTCCTCCATCTCTTCTATATTTTTCTTCAAAGTTTCGACTTTTTGATGAGTGCCTGAATGAGTTCTCTTAGCGTGTTCTTTGATGTTTGTAAAACGATTTGGTATGTACCTATTATCGATGAATTGATGTAATGATGTAGTTAATATTTTTTTCTCCATTACAGTAATTCTTATAAACGGTTCTACTACATCAACATGTTCATAATCTGGTTCCATTACTTCATGATCTTCAACTAATTCGTCTGTTTGTTCTGCGTGATAATTTCTAGTTAATCGATATAATTTTGTAATTAAATTGTACATTGACGGATCTTCATTATTTCCAGATTTTCTAATACCGCATTTTAATAACACATGATTATATAAATGATCAGGAATTTCGAAATCTAAGAAATAATGTTTATTTATACTGCAAAGTGAAATTGTCTTTTTACTCTTTGTATCACCATAACTATACGTATAAGAATCCATATTTTTACCTTTTTCTTTTTGATATTTACCTACTTTTTTATCGTATTTAACTGATGCATGAATTCCAAACCTCTTCATAGCAGCGTTCATTGTAGAAGTACTTGAATATCTCCCAATAATTACTGTTTTCATCTGTTCGATGAGATCTAATTTTTTCTTAAAATCTTTCGACATCTTCATGGCATGAATCAAACAATTATTATCAAATATTGGATTTACTATTTCTTTTTCCTTATCATTTACCATCACTTTCACAGTCATCTGTGATTTTTCTACTATTTGACACATCCTAAATGCTTCCCGTAATTTTTCAAATTCTTCCTCAGTAGGTTCTCGATATTTTAATTTTTTTGTTTTATAATCTTTTCTTGCTTCCTCTGAAGCAGGCGTAAATATATCTGAATTAATGAAGTAATCAAAAAATGCACCGCCTCGATCTTTATTATGTTGTACTGAACCGGAATTTGTGATTTCTATAGTTAAGCCGGTTACTTTTAAATATGTTGCTTCCGTTATGTATTCTGTTTCTGTATAACGTCCAGCATAACCTGCAATAAAATTTTTTAAAGTCATAACCGGATCTCCAAATAGAAAATCATCAATTTGTTTAATTCTTTCAGCAAGATCAGCACTAGTTATATGAATAGTAATCTCTTTTGGTTGATCAACAGCTTCTCCATCCATATTATATTTAGTAAATTGAACAGTTGCGATGAATGCAGATTTATCTCCCAAATCTGGAATTGTTAAATGATTTTGTATTGCTTCCCATGCGTTTTTCATTTTCTCGTTTAATCTATTTTCTGTTTGTTTGCTCAATGCTTTGATATTTACTTCGTTTGTTGATAATTTTTCATTTTCGTCTAATGTAATTTCCGGTACTATGTAAAAATTGAGTGGATTCTTAATTATCATTCTCGGATTTTTGATAAATTGATCGTAATATTTAATTACCCTCTTCTCAATTTCTCTGGCTTTAAATAAATAATTTTTCAGATCCCTCTCTTCCCTCTTGGTTAATTTTCTCACATCCATATTTGTTGCTACTCTATAAGTTCCATCGTCTTGCATGTATAAATCCTGATCTTTATCACGGAAAATTCTTTGATCAACTCCTCTCTTTTCATCAACGAATCTAGCGTATGTAGCACGTTCTTCATCCGTTAAAATTATGTTATCATTTTCAGTTTTAGTTTCTGGATAATAATCTTCGAGATCTTTTAAATATAATTCCTCAAATTTATTGATTTTGAATGATAAATTGTTCATTTTTTCCCAATTTTTGTTCATAAATTTATAAAATTCATCCTTTTTAAGTCGTCGCACTTCATATTTGAGTTCTTTCAATTTTGCTTTATCATCATCTCGATTATCGTCATCCATAAAACTTCCAGCTTCAATGCTCTCAGTTAATTCGTTAATTTGATTTTGTTTATCACGAATTTCGGTATCAATTTTACGTCCTTCATTATATTTTTTATTAAGTTGTTCGATTTTATTCAAAATTTTCTTTTTCTCTATACGTTCATTTTCTTCCTTGATCCTGTCTTCCTCATCAATTTTTGCCCATCTTTCAATATTTTCATTTTCAGATTTTTGTGTTTGTTTACCATAATCAACCATTGCTTTAACATCTACAATTTTTGTATCATTGCCGTTTTCATCTTCGATTTTAAAAAATGTTTCTCCTAATTGTTTGAGTTTTCGTTCAGCTGTAGCATAGTATCCCTGATCTTCATCATTTAAATCTTCATATTTAGGATAAAACATATCATCTGTAATTGTCTTCCGTCGAGTAATTTTACGTGCTGGTTTAATTTCTTCCTCATCGTCAGAAGAAAATAATTTGTCCCTCTTAAAATATTCTGGTTGTGTTTTTTCGTCTTTTGGAAATACTTTATCTGTAGTTGTAGTATGAACCTCTGGTTTATTTTCTTCCTCGTCGTCAGAAGAAAATAATTTATCTCTCTTAAAATATTCTGGTTGTGATTCTTCGTCTTCTGAAAATAATTCATTCTTCTTAATAGTCGTAGCGTGAACCTCTGGTTGTGGTTCTTCTTCCATAACTTTCTTAACTGATTTTTTCTTCTCCTGTTCATTAACTAATTCTAAAATTTCGTCTTTTGTCATGTCCGGAAATGCTATCCTGAGCGCTTCTCTCCTTTGTTCCGGAATATCTTTGAATTTTTTGTATCCAAACTCAGGTTTTTTACTCATTTGTCCGTGGATAAAAAATTAAAAAATTAAAAAGAAAATAGCATTATTTTAATATCTACTTAATCTCCACCTAGTTAAATATAATGTTTTCCCTGCATCTCTATCCTCAACCTCATAGTTAATTCTGTTATTTTTTTTCACATACCAGTTACCAGGTATTGTCCTCCTTCTCCGCTTTTCCTTCTTGCCACTTTTCTGAGCATATACAATAACTTTTACTCCGACTGGTATTATACTTTTCTCCTTCACTTGTTTATTACTCCATAATACTTTCCTGATTAATAAATCCTCAATCTCATAAGTCACTTGATTAGGACTGATGTCAACATTTAACCATTTTTTCAATCCTCTATTAGGTGTATCATTGTAAAATTTTATTAAATAATCCATCTGTTCAATACTGATTATATCAGGATTCCAACCTATTGTATAAACCATATCTCGTAATGTTCTGATAAATCGATCAATTCTACTCGTTGCATTATGAGTCGTTAATCTTCGATATGAAATTTCTAAATTTTCCAAATATTCTTGTATTACTGCTCCTTTTACAGCTGCTTCACCATCCATTAAAAATTTATTAATTTTCCTTCCGTCATTCTCGATTTTTTCGAAAATTTTTGGTAATGTATTTAGAAAATTTTCTGTAGATTTAATTTTTTTACTAATTATGTACTCATCCTCTGCATTATTCACAATTTCACCGAAATCATACGACGCTTCTTCTAATTTAGCTATTACTTTTTCTAAATTTAATGCTTCGGCATATGCTTTACGTGTATTAACCTCAATTACAATTAAATATCCTATTGTTGATCCACTGAAAAACATAATATCAAACATGTATGTATCCGGTTCATCAACAGTTGACATATAATATTTCTTAGTCTCTTTGAGTGGAAAATAATGACCGTAATCAGTTTTCATCATTTTTTCCTCATGTTTTTGTATTTGTGCGAATGGATTTTCAGGATTTATAATTTTTGCTAACGCTTTTACTTTGTTAGCAGTACGAAATGGTATGGGATCATTAACAATTTTTTGAGATTTGAATCTTCCAACATTTTCCTGTTCTTCCTTCTGTTTTTTCTTTCGTACTGATTTTTTGATTTGTTTGGGTATGACAGGATATTGTTCCTTGACTTTTTCTATGATTTCTTTACTTTTTTCTGTCACAGTCATACGTTCTTCTTCCAGAGGTTTTTTAACAAGTGAGGATTTTTCTTCCTTCACTTTTTTCTGTTTCTTCCGTTGCTGTTTTTGCTTTTGTAACTCTTGTTGATAATATTCGAACCATTCCTCAAGACTTTTATCAGTATCAGTATTAGTATTTGAAATACTTTTTACACGTTCGACTAATGTATTAATTTTTTGTGATTCACTCTCTTCTCCCTTCATTATTTTTTGTACATATGCATCAATTTTTTTCTTGATTTTTTCATTACCTCTAACGTATTTTTCCTTCATTTCTTCTTCCTCCTGATGTTTCTCGATAATTTCCTTCTCTTCGGAATATGTATCTGTATACATTAGCCATAATTTATCATAAAATATATTACGTAATTGCTCATTCGTTACTTCAGGTTCTTTTAAATAATTCAATAATTTGTCCAAACTTTGTAATTTATATCCAGATTCGTTATTAGCGTGTATTCTTGCAATTTGTTTGACCTTATATTGTAATCCATTAATTTTTTCATCCAAATATTTTTTATAAAGATATTCGTTATATTTATAAAATTTTAAAAATGATTCTCTATCAGTAAAATTTTCAATTTGTATTTCAAGTGTTTTTATGATTTGATCGATGTCAAAACCGGTATTATTTTCCACATTTTCTTGCGCTATTTCATGCATTTTTTCAGTCATGTATAACTTTTAAAAATATAAAAATGTAAATTTCAGTGCTTAACGAACTTGCTTCTTTTTTTATTGGGAGCTCTCCCCTTAATGCCGTATAATGATGTTAATTTTTCACGATACCAGTCGTACCAATCTCCAACAGTTTTGGATGAATCATAATTTAATATTAAACCTTTTACTCCGCAGTGATCCAGAAATGTTTCCTCTTTAACGCTCATAATTGTTTTTGGATCACCTTTACTGATACGTTTCATATAGTCACGTAATTTAATTTTTATGTCCTTATCACGATTTTCCTTATATTTCGCCATTTTTTCATCCATGTCGAATTCCTCAGCTTGATCTTCATATAATTTTTTAAATTCACGTCGATATTCATCATATTTGTGCGTAGTACCAGTACATTTGAGGAATTCTGCTTCAGATAGTGGTATCAATTCCTCTAAATCCTGTTCAGTTCGTACTTTGCTGAATTTCTTCTGCATGTTATTTATTAATTTGGTGTAGTTTGTCATTTTCGTTCCGTACTATCGTAACCTTTGGTTTTGCTCGTTGAAAAAATATTAAATAATGACTTTGGAAACAGATTTTATTTTTTAAAAATTAATTCGTGACTATATTTTTGTTATAATAATATCACATTTTTAGTCTTAGAATTTATTTTTAATTTTTTCTACATGAAAAATTAGTATGAGTACTAGTACTCCACGTTCTCTCGATATTGTCGCAGGACAAGTTGTTACAAAAGCTACTGCAAACATTACCAATAACATTACCATTAACGAAGGTACTACTTCCCCGACAAAAATTTCTTCACAAGCACAGCTTACGCCAGTATCAAGTAAAGGATCTCTCACTCGTGAAATTAGAAATAGTTCCTGTGACAACATCACTAAAGAGATTACATCACAGGATATAGAAAATAAGTCACAACCAAGATTCATTGAACCAAATCCTTATGATGAACCTACAAAGCTAGCAGCACATTATCCATCTAGTGTATCCACAAGAGATATTTCACAATTCGAAGCCAAACCTTCTTACGAGTTTCTTGATAAATATTGTTTTCATTTACAAAATTTATTGAAATATAAAAATAAACAGGCTATATACAATCTTCTTGATCCATGTGATAAAGTGATAATGTCTCAATCAGAATTAATTTACTATATAGCTCTGTACGGTGGATTTCAGGAATCTGATATCACAATAGTTCTTGAACCAATCGAAGAAGTTGGTTGTTTTTGTAAAAGAGCTTTATTTACAAAAAGAATTATATCGAATATAAAAATACTTCAACGTGATTTCAAATTATTTTATAATAATTTTTACAATGAAATGGTAGATATTCGTGATATATGTTTGACAACTATTGTTGAGTAAAATTTATTTTTCCTTTCCTCCTCTTATATACTGATGAACGCGCATACTGTTTCACTGTCAATTTCTGCTGTTTCTACACTAGTTATTTTTGCTCTTGGTATCATATTTAACATCGCATCAAGAATTTCACCCTGTTGACCTTTTTTAGCGTATCCGTTCGCTGTTGGAATTAAAATTTCTCCTACATTATATACTGCACTAATACATTTTATTAAAACATCACCATGAGTTGCATACTTACAATATTTACCAGCTGGTTGGTTTATGTTTCCATAATCATCAGTAACTTCTTCATTTATTATTTCTGTACAAACACCTACTATTTTATTATTTGAACTTGTAGCTTGACGTACCACAGTAATACAATCTTCATATGGCGAGAGTTTTGAATTAGGATCCCTAAATATTTGACCAGTGGTTTCCACGAAACAGCCGGGTTGGAGTTCACCTTCATACATTGTATAGTGAGTTATAGTCTTAGAGGCATTTTCTGTAACAGTTCCGAAAACTGTTAGGTTACCTTTAATCTCATGTTCTGTTTTTGTAGCTCCATAGTTACAAGTATAAGCAGTTCTTCCTGCAAAATCTAGTCTGTACTGTGAGTTATCTAAAGCGCTGTTGTACTTATAGACAAAGGAAATAGCTCTTGTATCCCCCTTTCCTACTTGTATCATAACTTCCTGATCACTAGCCAAATCGCCTTTATATGCTCTAATACCTAATAATGGTTTGTATGGTATATCTGTTAAATTAACATGAAGATGGTTACTAATAACTGTTGCTGTGGTATATGATGTAGTTTGTAACAAGAAATTATTGTTGTAAGCTATACCTGTGAGATTAGGTGCTACCACATTTCCTGAGAATGTAGCTACATCAGTGGTGGCATCTAATGTTAGCATGTTTATAGCAGGGTCTGACTTAGTGAACTTCATTAATGTGTAACCTGTTCTGAGTGCCATACCAGCTGAGACATCTATTCTTGTCATTCTCATGGATGCAACACCCGATAGTTCTAATATGTTAGTACCTATACATGATAATCTACATCTATTATCTTGTTCAGCGGATAAATCATGAAAATCTATAGAAGCACCCACCTCTATTACTCCATCAGAATCGCACACTGGAATGTATGGAGAGTAATTATTATAAATGAATGATGAAGGTGTTCCTATTTTATTACCATTCAGGGTTCCAACAACCAGACCACCTGCTACATTAGTACATGGTGTTATTGGATCATAACTTACATTAGAGAGTGTAAACTCTATGTTAGTAATTCTTCCTAGAGTTGTCTGGAAGCTTACTCCATCTATCTCTGTGTATGATGGATCTCCTTCCTCTGTACCAGGTACTCTGGTTATGTTCTGAGTATTATTTATGACTGCATTTAATGTTCCACTAGTGGTGACAAAGTCATCTGCCTGAAGGTTACCACTGAATCCAGTGACTCCGCCTATTATCCCAATTAAATTTGCTAGATTATCCTCCAGAGCACTGATATTAAGACTAGAGAGGTTACCACTGAAGAAAGTTGTGTTAAGATCTGCATCATAAGTAATTCCAACAAGATTACTAGCTCTAAATGGTCCACTAACCTCTGTGATATCATCCATTGTGGATAAATACTGTAATTTAGAGAGTTCATTTTCTATGTTATACCCATTAATGGTAGCACTGAAGAATGTTGACCCACTGAATGTAGCATGGCTACCTACTGTAAGTGTATAAGTCTCAGTATCATAGGTTACTTTCAGGTTACCAGTCTCAGTAGTGTTGGCTATGATAGTCTTATCACCTTCTGTCTCATAAGTAATAGCCTGTGTCTTATTTTCTAGAGAAGTTATATTAGGTGCTAATACATTCCCAAGAAATGTGGCTGTGTCATCCAGAGAATTTAATGTGAGCATACTGGTTGTGTCATCATACTTCATGAACTTCATAGATGTATTCTTGTACTGTCTCAGAGCGAAGCCCACATCTGTTTTATACATGTCTGCTGAGAATCTACCCATAATTTCTAATTGTCCTCTTGCATTACATGATAGAATAGCCCCAGCATAGTCGGCTCCATACTCATCTTTAAAGATTATAGTATGTCCTACTGTCATGGAACCACTGAATGCATTACAGACTGGAATGAATGGAGCATAATCCCAATAAATAAAGTTCCAACTATGTGGAACACCTATTTTAATACCATTAATATTTATTATATTACTCAGAGTCGAACCTTCAATGTTAAAATTCTGCGTCTTGTCTTTAAGTTCATCTATATCGTCATTTATAGTTTGTAAACGATTAGGTAATTCTGATTCGAGAACGAGTTCTGGTTCTGTAATGCTTACAGGTAATGTTTCTGGATGTAAAGCTTGATATAATGTTATTCCACTTTGATTTATGAAAATACTCATTACTTTTGTGATATTAAAAAATATTTTATTTCGAACGAAATTAAATTACAAATAATGGCTTACTCATCACAAGGAGATGTTATAACCAATGTAAGTACTAGAGCAGATTTATATAATATAGACGGAGAAATAATACCTCAACAACAGAAAAATGTTATACAATGGAGAAAAAATCGA
>Ga0209639_1003149_pt1 | contig 11471 bp, 11 predicted proteins | sample EPASupsiteHSE605_FD_187268 | JGI IMG/M metagenome (GOLD analysis project Ga0209639, IMG submission 187268) | Bioremediated contaminated groundwater from EPA Superfund site, New Mexico - Sample HSE6-05 (SPAdes) (version 2) | ecosystem: Environmental > Aquatic > Deep subsurface > Groundwater >...
ACATGCAATCTACTTTGCGAAATCGGGGTTGACGTTCCAATACCTATGTGACCGGTAGAATCTTCAATAATCAATCGTGTAGCACTTCCCATTTCGTAGAATTCTAAATTATCAGTTCCCGGCTGATTGCGAACGTTCCATTGAGTCGTACCATCTTTCATAAACCGAAGTGCTGCATCGCCGCTTTTAGCGTCAATATCTATAACACTAAATCCTGAAGTCGATTTCACCAGTATACCGGTAGATCCGCCATGGACTACATCCAGTTTATGAGACGGGGTGGTGGTTCCGATTCCGACATTATAGCCGTTATTATAAAGAGCGGTATCAGCAACCCAACCGGTACCATCGTGATGGAGTGTATAACCCAGACTTCCTGCCGGAACCGCACTGGTATTTTCGGCATACATGGCATAGGGTACACTCAGGAGCTGACTGGTTCCCATATCAGCGTAAGTTACACCACCGGTCGGATCCATTTCAACCTGCAGCCAGTATTGCGATGTGCCCCACGAAAGAGTGGTGAAATCGCCGGAAACAATGGTGCCGGTACCGATAGCCAATGTAAACAAACCAAATTCGTTGGTCGTGGGTGCAAAAGTCTCACTATAATCAACAGGGCCAGACGCAGAACCGTTATGCAGCGAAACTCTGATTGAAATATTCTGATTGTCGAGAACAAGACCTGCTGCATCGCGGGCAACAGCCTGATAATTGAAAGCGTTTGGAGATTGTGCCATGGTTTGACCTAAGGCAAAAAGCATGATACATGAGAAAAATATTGCGTTGATTTTTGTTTTCATTTTCCAGTTTTTTTAATTGTTTGTCACGTTGAACTTAATGGTCTTGCTGCCGGTTTCATCGCGGTAATAAAGCAAATAAACACCCGGGCTGCAGCCCCGGATATCAAACAGTATGTGGTTCAGACCGCTGCTGATGGCGAGTTCCTTTTCATGGACTGTTTGCCCAAGTAAATCGTAAATACGGACATTTGCTGATCCATTAGCAGAAGCATCAATGGTAAGACTGAACTGTCCATTGGTAGGATTGGGGTAAATGGAAACTTCGGCCAGCGTTGTTTCATCAATAGATAACGTGCCGTCGTCGGGCTGTTGAAAACCCTGAGTCAGAATGCTACTGGTAGCATTGAAAGTTTCAACCATAGTCATTTCGGCAACAGTTACAGATAAAGATCCCGAACCATTGCTGAAATACCCCCCGGAAGATGCAATCACTGACGGGGAAAGTGACTGCGCATGTACAAAGCTGATTGTTATGCCCCCCATAACAAAGAAACAGATAATTTTATTCATTAAAAAAGTAATTTTAGTTCGCAAATTTAATATTTTTTATGTCTAATTGCCTGTATTTAACAACGAGATTGCTGTATTTTACGGCATATTGGTTTAACCTGCTCATATTGAGTGAATTATTCAATAAATTACATACAAATAAATTTCCGGCAAACCTGTCTGAAGGAGTTCGGCTGATGGTGCTGCGAGAAAATGAATTTTCAGATAAAAAAACTTACCGATTCGTTGCTAACGAATCAGGGAAAAAAGTACACAGAAAAATGGCTGCCACATCAGACAGCCACCAGGTTTTTTTGATGATCATTATGCTATTTGTTTTTCAACACTTCTATTTCTTCGCGCAGCAACTCAATTTCTTCTTGTTGTTCCTGAATGGCTTTTACAAGAATCGGAATCATACCAATGTAGTTCAGCGCTTCGTATTCAATCACCGGATCGGTTTTGGTGGCACCGGGATGCATGCCTTTTTCTACCAGTGATGGGAAAACAGATTTCACATCCTGGGCAATAAACCCGATTTGTGTACCGCTGCTAAATCCCATGAATGGATATTCAGCCGTTTTCATGGTGTATGTTACAGGTTTGAGCAACATGATTTTATCAATCGTTTTTGCTGAATAACCGGTAATATTGCTTTTGAATTTTGCATCGGAAACATTGCTCCAGGTACCGGTATACCCGCCATTACCGCTGCAATACAAGCCATAAGCAACACCTCCGCTGGTACTGGCTGAACCAAATACCCCAATGGCATAACCGGCTCCTGATGTGGTGGCAGCTCCGTATGATCCATAGTAAACATAGTAACCTGAACCCTGAGACACTCCATAGGATCCGATGTAACCGCCATTGAAATATCCGCCGATGCCATAATAATCGGTTGGTGTTGAAATGCCCAGTACACCAACACCGTCATAGCTTGAGGTTCCCAGATACTGGCCAAACAATGCATATGTACTGCCGCCGGTATAATTAGTTGAAAAATATCCACCAACCGGACCCGTTGTTTCGACATGAAGTTTGGTTGATAAATTCGGGCTTTCTGTACCGATTGCAACATTTCCTCCAGAAGAGAAAGTCATTTGCGTGTTCACACTGGCATCGTACGAATTGCCGATTTTTAATTTACCGCCATCGCTCTGATCGATTCCGATGGACCAGTTTGTGCCTGGAGTCTGGAATCCGACTGTTGCATCACCGGAACCTTTTTGCGAAAGCCAGAGCTGGCTGTTGGTTCCGCTGTTGTTGCGTGTAACATCCAGAACAGCTACAGGAGAATTTGTCCCCACGCCTACCATGCCGTCTACATAATTGATGGATGTTCCCGATTTTTTCCAGACTGAAGAAGCAGCATGCATGGCATAAGGCACACTCAGCAATTTCGATGCGCCCATATCGGCATATGAAGTTCCTCCACTCATATCCATTTCAACCTGCAGCCAGTATTGATAGTCGCTCCAGTTGATGGTACTGAAATCGCCGGTTACAGGAGTTCCGGTTCCGATTGCAAGAGTGAAAAGACCGAACTCATTGGTTGTCGGCGTAAAGGTTTCGGAATATACAACGTCGCCCGATTCAGAGCCTTCGTGTAATGAAATCCGGATACCGAGATCCTGATCCGGCAAAACATTTCCTGCCGTATTGCGTGCTACAGCCTGATAATTGAAGGCCTGTGGCACCTGAGCTGTGGAATAACCCAGCATCAGAAAGAGCAGGAATGTGGCAAATAATTGAATGATTGTTTTCATGAGATTTTGTTTTTATTCGTTTTCAAGATTTATTTTCACAATCCCGGTTTCTGACTGTCCGGAAGAATTCAAATGAGTGTATTCGAGCAGATAAACCCCGGCTGCGAAGCCACTGATGTCGAGCGTGAACTGATTGTTGCCTGCCGGAGCATTTATTTGCTGCGACAAAACAACATTGCCTTGCATACTGAGCACTTTAAAATACAAGATGCCGTTTTCAACAGCATCGATGGTTACAGTGAATTGACCACTGGTGGGATTGGGATACACGCTGCAATTACAGGCAGCTTCATCATCAATACCCAGGTACGATTCGGCAGGTTGCTGAAAGCCGTGTGTGATAAAAAAATTGGTTGATTCAAATGTTTCAACCATCGTCATTTCGGCTACTGTAGCCGAAACTGAGCCGGAGCCCGATGTAAAAAATCCTCCGGAAGAAGCAATAACAATTGGCGTAAGAGACTGTGACCAGGCCGTGCCCGCACAAAGAACACCAATAAACAAACATAAAAGGAACCTGTTTTTCATCGATGAAAAATTTATGGGAATAATTTACTACAGCAGTTTGCTGTAATCCAGTACCGTTGTTCAACAAAAAACAGGATTAACACTTCCTGAGCCGGCTTTGTGTGTGAAATATTTCAGGAATTATATACTTCCAAAAACGGCTGCTGTTCAGCATCGGCGATACATGAACCTACAAGCAGATTGCTAATTTTTTTCAGAAAACAGAATTAACACAGGACTTTAAAAACCACCGCCTGTTTTTCTCCATGAATTTAATAAAGTTGCAGGACATTACTGCGGATCCAGGCTATTCGCCTTGTTCAGCATCTCAACGGCCTTTTGCTGATTGCCCAGTTGGTTGTAGGTATGACTCATGTTTTTCAGCAAACCGACATTGGTTGAATCAAGCGGATATGCTTTCAATAAATACTCCAGCGACTTTGCATAATTGCCGCGCAGACCCTGCACAAGACCCATGTTTTCGAGCGCCGGCGCATAATTCTGATAGCGTTTCAGCGATTTTTCAAAATATATTTCTGCGCTGTCGAGCTGATTCATACTGCGTCCGAAAATTTCACCGATGGTATTATAGTCGGCCGGATCAATCACTGTTTTGTCAGCAAGTATTTTCAACAAATGAATCGCTTCGTTGAAATTATTTTCTTTCACATACAAGTTTGCAATTACACGCAGGTTTGCCAATGAAGTCTGATCATCGGGAATTAGCTCCAGCACTTTCATGTACATGGTTATTGCAGCGTCGTATTTCTTTAAAGCAATATACACTTCGCCCAGATTTCCCATTGCACTGGTGTTCTTTCCATAAATTTTCAATCCGCGTTCAAGATACATGGCCGCCTCGAGATACATTTCCGATTGCTTTACTGTATCCCGCTCCAGGCGCGCATTTTCAAGCAATGTAAACCCGGCAACATAATTACAACGTGCGCTGTTGACCGATGTTTTTACGTCGGTCAGAAACAGTGTTTCGGAATCTTTCCAGGCCATATTACGCGCAAAAGTCATTACGGAAAATGCAGAAATAATGAACACAAAAATATACAATGCAGGATGTGCAGATATTTTTCGATCCGATTTTTCATCACCTGAAACCCTTCTGAAAAACATGGCTGCAATGATACAAAAGCCAATGAGCGACACAAACATAAACCGCTCGTTCATGAATGTTCCGATGTTCAATAATAAATTCGATTGTATTGAAAAGGTAATTGCAAAAAATAAAATAGCAAATGAAATCAAAGATTTCTGTTTCATTTTGATGATGGCAAAAACAGCGAGTGCACCAAATACAATCACTGACAAAATGACCTGAACGTTATTCCAGTCCACAAGTGGAATCTGATACGGATAGTAATCGTGTGTAAGTGGATAAGGTACAAACAGCAATTTGAGATAAACAATCCATGTGTACACTATGGTAGCATATTTCTGTGCCGGAGACGCTTCAGCAAAGGGGTTGTTGAATATTTCCGTTTCTTCATAGTTGTTCATAAAATATCCCAGCGCGTTGTAGCGTATAAGAGCATACACAGCAAAAGCAGATAAGAGCACAGTGATAATCAGCAAATAATCTTTGCGTTTTGCCTCACTGAAAAAGTACATGGTGAGCGGGATGACAGCAATAAACGTCGCTGCATTTTCCTTCGACAACATAGCAAAAATAAAAATAACAGACAGCCACAACAAATGCAACGGCTTTTTAGTTTCAACATATTTCAATGCAAACCATAAAGCACCCAGCGATCCGAGCAGACTCATGATTTCATCGCGGCCCTTGATATTCGCTACAGCTTCGGTGTGAAGCGGATGTACAGTAAACAGCGCAGTGACCAGAAATGCCAGACTCATGTACCATTTTGAGGAATTATACTTTTTAAATATTTTGCGCAACACATGAAACAGTAACACGCACAGCAGGCCATACAGCAACACATTGATGAAATGTCCAACGAAAGGATTCATTCCGAATATTTCATGCTCAACTGCAAAACAAACCTGCGACAGTGGCCTGTATCGCCCGCCCTGCAACAAATTATGTTCGCCGAAAACGCCGGCCAATGCGTCGGTTGTCAGAATTTTTCCGATGCCCGAAAAACCTTGTTTGGTGTATTTGTTGTCACGTATCATCAGATCATCGTCCAGCGCATACTGATGTCCGAGCGTGTTGGCATATAATGCAAAAGCAAACAGAAAAATGACCAGCGCCTGCATTCTGAAATTTTCTGCAAACGGAATTTTTCCGGATGGATGCAATTCAACACGGCTTTGTGTGCTGTTTTTCGAAGATCCTGTTTTGGGTTTCTGTTGCTTCATACGTAAGAAATAGGGCGTTGAATATCGGCAGAATAAAAACAAAAATAAGAAATATCCTTTTGTGGGAACGATTAAAAAAGAAAGCATTATTAAAACATAGAAATAACATAGAAATATGTATTTTTGAAGTCTGCTGCAAGATACATCAAACAAAAATTAAAAACGTCTGCCATTCCAACGCAAATTTCATGCACGACAAACCCCATTTAAATAAGCTGTTCAAGCCCCTCATCATTTTTTTATGCGTGGCTTTTGCAGGTTTGTTCGTATATTTTTCGTTGGCCTATGCCAACAAGTTGCTGGCCGATGATCTTTGGTTTGAACATGTGGCGGACAACAACATCTTTACCGATGCAGCACAATCATTTTATCGGAACGTAAACGGCAGGCTGGCATCGCATTATTTTACCTGCGCAGTTTTCGGAATCATCAGTCACAAACCCACATTGTATGTGGGTTTCAATGTACTGATGCTGATCGGTTTCATGGCTTCGTTGCGTTTTCTGCTGAAGAATTATCTGCAGCGATTTTATCCAAAATCGGCATTGAGACACAAACTGACAGTCCTTGCCATCGTAATGACCGCATTTTATTACTACTCTTTTTTCGAGGGCAGAATCGAAACATGGTATTGGGTGTCGTCGGTCACTGTATATATTGCATCGCTTATTATTGCTATGTTTGCGTTTGGTTTTCTGCTTGGACATTATCCGAAAAAAATTCAATGCACCATTCCTCCGCTGCTCTTTTTTATGGCTGGTGGATTTTCGGAAACCAATGCAGTATTGTACGCGCTCATTATGTTGTTTTTTCTTTTTTACAACAAGCAGCTCCTTTCGAAAGTCGCAGTTCCGTACTATTTATCCATGCTTGGAATTGCAGGCGGGCTCTTTATCAACCTGGTGTCAGGCGGCCTGCAGAGCCGCCTTGGCTGGTTGCCCGAACATGACTTTTTGTATGCGTTTAAAAACGCACTGCATTCAATGGTCGTCCCATTCCTGCGATTGAAACATCTGCCTTTCAAAATTGTCTTCATTGCGTTGCTATTGATGTACGTAAAGCATTACTACGAGCGGATTTCGGTGAATATAAAATCAGCAAAACCCAAATTGGCCGGCTTTGTAATAATATGTTTTGTCATTTTGTACATCACCTGCTATCTGTTGTCGGACATTGCGCCCGACCGCGCCATGTCGGTGTTGTACTGGCTGTTTGTGTTTCTGTTGTTTGATGTGTTTGTATTTTCGGAAAAAAACAACATCATCCATGCAGGTAAAAATGGATAAACCGGATATTTTAAGGGAAAAACAAATTCTTAAAAACCATTCTTTACATTTGCATAAACTCTGAACATGAAAAGCGCATTAATTTTTGTGGTTTTGCTTGGTGTGTCGGTTCTGATAAAGGCGCAGAGTCTTTACGACACCCTTTCCTATATCCCGCACACACCAATCAAAGACCAGCAGAGGAGCAGTACCTGCTGGAGCTTTGCAACGACTTCGTTTATTGAAAGTGAATTGATGCGCAATGGCAGCGGCACAACCGATCTGTCGGAAATGTATTTTGCATATCATGCACTGAAACAAAAAACCCTTATGCATGTGCGCATGCAGGGTAATAATTTTTTTACGCCCGGTGGTCAGATGCACGATGTGATGAATGTCGTCCGCACCTATGGCATGATGCCCGAAACAGCCTACCATGGCTACACCAGTAAAGAGCCAGGACACAATCATGCATTGCTGGACACCTCATTGACACAATACATGAGAAAAATATCAGGGCTGCGCTATCCTGCCCTGCCCGCAAACTGGCTGCTGGTGGTCGATTCGCTGATATCGTCTTTTCTGGGTGTACCCCCCGAAATATTTTTATTTAATGGAAATGCCGCTTCAGCAGCCGGTTTCCGCGATTCGTTGCATTTCAATCCGGATGATTATATCACCATTATATCGTACAGTCATCATCCGTATTACTGCTGGTTTGTGCTCGAAGACCGCTTCAACTGGGCAATGGAGCAATATTATAATGTTCCGCCCGATGTGTTTGAAATGATCTGCGACAGTGCTTTGCTGAACGGATACAGCATTGCCTGGGACGGCGACGTGAGCGAAAAAACTTTCAATGCCGAAGCAGGTACAGCCAGTATTTCATTGAAGGCAGATGACGACATTGCAGCTTTACGGCAAAAAATGTTTGACAATCATGAAACCACGGTTGATCATGTAATGCACATGGTAGGTAAGCTGAAAAAATACAACGGCGACACCTATTATCTGATTAAAAATTCATGGGGAGAATATGGCCGCAACAAAGGCTACATCTGCATGAACCGAGGGTACTTTATGCTAAAAACGGTTGCATTGATGGTAAATAAAAACGCGTTGCCGGAAGAGTTGAAGAAGAAGTTATGAGTGATGAGTCAGGCATCAGGCAATAGGCGTTAGGCTGCAGGCTAAGTGCTTCGCGCTATGCCGCAAGCTGCATGCCGCCTGCATTGCGCGTTGTGCTTTGTGCCGCCTGCCTCATGCCTTATGCATCAAAAAAAATCCCCGTCAGCATTCACCAACAGGGATTCAGGTTGTATTGGTTTATTTGCACTGTCTTAAACAAGACCTGCAAAGCCCATAAATGCAAGAGAGAGAATACCGGCAGTAATCAGAGCAATGGGTACTCCTTGTAATCCCTTAGGCACACCTTGTAATTCGAGGCGTTCACGGATACCGGCAAAAATGATAAGAGCAAGACCAAAACCAATGGCGCTGGCCACCGTAAAAACAAGTGCTTCTGCAAGATTGTAGTCCCGGGTTGGGTTTAGAACCATGAGGGCAACGCCGAGGACAGCACAGTTGGTAGTAATAAGGGGGAGAAAAATACCAAGCGCCTGATACAACGGAGGTGATATTTTTTTAAGCATAATTTCTACCATCTGAACCAGTGAAGCAATAACAAGAATGAAAGTGATGGTTGTCAGATAATCGAGATTGTTTGGTTTCAGCAGGTAGAAAAACATGAGGTATGTAACCAGTGTTGCGAGCGCCATAACAAAAATAACGGCAGCAGTCATTCCAACAGCAGTGCTGATTTTTTTGGAAACACCCAGGAATGGACATATGCCAAGAAACTGCGCCAGAACGATGTTTGAAACAAAAACAGCGGAAATGATTATTAATAAGTATTCCATAGTGCGTTATTTTTTAGCGTTAATCATATTCACCAGAGCAATCATAAATCCCAGTCCGAAAAATGCTCCTGGAGCAAGAACAAACACAAGAATGCCATCGGCATCGGGGTTAATGAATTTATAATTGAAAATACTGCCGGCCCCTAAAATTTCGCGTACAGCGCCAAGAATGGTCAGCGCAAAGGCAAATCCAAGCCCCATACCGATTCCATCAATTGCAGAACTGACAACGTTTTGTTTCGAAGCAAAAGCTTCGGCACGACCAAGCACAATACAGTTTACAACGATAAGCGGAATGAAAATGCCCAGAGAGTTATACAGATCGGGAGTATAAGCCTGCATAACCAGGTCGACAATAGTCACAAACGATGCTATGACAACAATAAAAGCCGGAATTCGAACCGAAGAAGGGATGAAGCTTTTAATGCTGGCAATAATCACGTTCGACATCAGCAACACAAATGTAGTAGCCATACCCATACCCAGTCCGTTGATGGCTGAAGAAGTAACAGCCAGTGTAGGACAGGTTCCAAGTACAAGAACCAGAATCGGATTTTCTTTCAGAAATCCCTTGGTGAAGTTTTTCCATTGATTCATTGTTTGCCTCCTTTCAGATAGGGTTTGAGCAGCAGGTATGCCCGGTTGATTCCATCACAGAAAGCACGGGAAGTAATGGTCGATGCAGTAATGGCATCAACATCGCCCATGTCTTTCTTTACAGCCAGTTTATACGTGGCGGGATTTTTTCCGTTAAACTGATTCTTAAATTTATCATCCGCCATTTTACTTCCCAGACCCGGCGTTTCCTTATGGTCAAGAACTTTGGTATTGACAATATCGCCTTTGGCATTGAAGCCAATCATAAATGTAAAGCGACCTGAAAAGCCTTTATCAGTGTATGTCTCGAAAGCATAACCTACAGTATCGCTTCCTTTGGTGGCAATGAACATTGAAATCGAATCTTTTGAATCTTCTGGCTTCAATCGTACTTCAGTTGTTTTCTCAAATTGAGGCAAAACTTCTTTTAATGCCGCTTCTTTCTTTTTGACTTTCGCCTGGTTGATAGGATCGAGGGTGACCACATACACTTCGGCCAGAACAAACGCCGCAATACCTGAAATAATCAGCAGTGTGGACGTGAGATTGAACAGTGAATTTTTCTTTTTTGCACTCATGATTTAACGACCTCCCCGAAACGTTTTGGCTTGATTTTATCAATAAGCGGAACAAAAGCATTCATAATAAGAATAGCGAAGGACACGCCTTCAGGATATGCACCGAATACACGAATTAAAATGGTAAGAACACCACACCCAATTCCGAATATAAGCATGCCCCCTTTTGTCATCGGCGATGTAACCATGTCGGTTGCCATAAAGAAAGCGCCCAACATAAGACCTCCCGTTACCAAATGGAATAAAGGGTCAATGTATTGTGTCGGATCAACCATCCAGAGAATTCCGGCAAAAATGACCGATGACAGAATGAAAGAAACCGGGATATGCCAGGTGATCACTTTTGTAAAAATTAAAAATAAGCCACCGAGCAGTAATAACAATGCTGAAACTTCACCCAGCGATCCACCCATGTTTCCCAGGAGCATGTGCACATAATCCGGTATGGCACCGCTATCGACGACCTGCTGCACTGTAGTGCCCGGTTTGGCCAGGTTTTCTTTTAAAATACCCAACGGTGTTGGACCGGTTACAACATCTGTCAGCTGCGAAGCCGATTCTAAGGGTTTTGGCCACGAAGTCATCTGTACCGGGAATGAAATCAACATGAATACACGACCAACCAAAGCCGGATTAAATGGATTTTTTCCCAATCCGCCAAATGACATTTTACCGATGGCAATAGCAATGAGAGACCCAACAACCAACATCCATACAGGAATATTACTGGGAACGTTGAATCCAAGCAATACGCCGGTCACGATGGCCGACCAGTCGCCGATGGTTGACTGACCTTTCAGCATAAAACGCTGAATCAGGTACTCGAAAAGAATACATGAAATAACAGACACTGCCATGGTTTTAACGGCGCCCAATCCAAAAAGATAGAAGGAGGCAGCCAGTGCTGGCAGCATCGCAATCACCACCAAACGCATTACCCGGGGCGTGTTGTCCCTGTCGTGCAAATGTGGTGAACCTGATACTGTGAAAAGACTCATATGGTTGAATTTTCAATTTTCGTTATTAATTATTCCGGCTACGTATGATAGCTCCAACTTTATTTTTTCCCAACCTGAGGCTGTCAAGCAACTGACGGCCGGATGGACAGGTAAAATGGCAACAACCACACTCCATGCAATCCATTACATGATGCTGTTCGGCAATTTCCCAGTTGGATGCTTCGGCCGCCATGGCCAGCAGATATGGCTCC